>Ga0208898_1000031_pt1:0-210000 | contig 303458 bp, 258 predicted proteins | sample VirMetDEL_Mar_4_FD_184513 | JGI IMG/M metagenome (GOLD analysis project Ga0208898, IMG submission 184513) | Aqueous microbial communities from the Delaware River and Bay under freshwater to marine salinity gradient to study organic matter... | ecosystem: Environmental > Aquatic >...
CGCGCTCGAGCACCTGCTTCACCGCCTCGGCCCTGAACTCATCCGTGTATCGCTTGCTGCTCATGAACACCTCTGCTGTAGCCATGAATTATGGCCTGCGGGTGTCTACGAAAGGCTGGGCGGTCCACAGTCCACCGATATAGCCGCGCCAATGGCGACCAAACTCAACTGGTTTGTTTCCGTCAAACCAAAGTGGTTCCTAACCTCATCCGCGTCTAACCGTTCCAACGGAATCTCAGCCGAAAGGTAAGAGCTAAGCCGCTCAATGAACCGCCCCGTCCCGCAAGACCCCGCCTCAGCATAGGACTCCATGAATGCCTCTACGTCGTCCAGATGAGCGACTAGGAGTCCGTCACGCAGGAACTTCTCTTCGTACTTAAGGGCCAAGAACTCTGCGAAGAGAAACAGTGCGCCGTGAACTGATCTGAGCGACCGGGTTGATCCACGGACCTTCGCTACGGCGATGATCAACGCCTTACATTGTTCACAGATAACTGCGTGAGATGATGTGCTCAATCGTCCCGTTGGTAGCAGTAGATCCCATCTCAGAACCTGCCCACCGCGACTCTTCTCACCGACTTGGCGCAGATCTCTCTTTCCCGTCTCAACTCTCCATACAGATTCGTGGACCGCGGATTTCAGCCACCACGGACGCACTAATGGGCTCAAACCGGTTTGGGTCCGACTGAAGAAGGACAGGACCTCCGAGGGAAGTTGAGCCATCACCGGATCTCCGGCAGCCGAATGCGAGAAATGATGACAGTCTTTCTAGCCAATGCACACTCGACAAGATCAGTGATCTCAATCAATGCCGGGGGCAATGGCGCAGTCAGCGTATCCACAAAGTCTCTCCAGAATCGCGGGGCAACTCCGGTCCGGAGATCAGGTCGATCCAGGAAGGTCGCACTGGCGCTTTCCAAGCGATCCCGGTAGAGCATTGCAACCGCCAGCGCATCAGGATCCTTACAGAGGATCAGTCCCGCGCCAGGAGAAGCGGCCTTGTACACACGGCGGGGAACCTGAGCTTCAGCAGCCTCGTCCGCGCTACCCGAGAGGAACAGGTGGAGGTCCTCAACCGTCGAGAAATCCGACACTTCAAGAAGCCGCTCGTGATCAGAAAATGCTTGAACGATCAGTCTGTTCTGGTGCCGCCTAACCTGCCTCTCAAACAAGGCGATGCGAAGGGCATTTGGGACGTAGTGCCCCAAGGTCGTCTTGACCGATCGGTGGCCAAATATCCTCGCCGCTACGACAAGATCACCATCTGCCTCAAGGAACTTTAGCACTCCGGAGTTCATTCGTAGATTCTTGTAGGTGAGCTTCTCTCTCCATGGAGCGAGCTCGGCATGGCGCTCCCCGAAGTTCGTTGCCCGGGTGACCATGCCGGCTCCCCTGACACTGCGCCAAGCTTCAGATGCACCAAGTGCATTCAGGAACGCTTTCTCCGAGAAGGCTTTCAAACGGTAGTCGAGGCTACTGATGCCAATCCAAAGATGGTTTGCATCCTTCCTTCTCCCTTCCTGGATCATCCGAGTACGTACGGGCTCGGTCCACTCGAAGACCTTCACAAGAACTCGCTGGGCAAGAGGCGAAAGCTCCACACTCTTCTCCTCACCCGCACGCAGCTTCTCCACGCTAAAGCGAATACCCCCTTTTCCGACAAGACCATCGGAGGAGATGTAGGTTCCACCATGACGATCCCTTTCTATCCTGGCCCTGTACAACGCCACCGGGTTAAGAATCGGGTGTTCAATGAGTAGGATCAGTATGCAGACCGCCGCCTGCTTGCTACTCATGATGCCAAGGTATGGCAGGAGCTCGTTCTTTCCGAACGAAGAAACGAAGTCCCAGATTCTGCTAGACCCATCTAAGATGGATGCCTTGCTCGACTTCACATCGAATTTGCGTCGCTGCCTAGGAATCCCGCCCATATCAAAGACGCATATCCCCAAGGCAATCCTGAGACCCTTCTCATATCGCTCTTGATTCAGCAGGTGCCCCCAGTTCTCTCGGGAGAATCCGCCTCGGCGATGCGCCTTAAGCTCATGTAGTGAACCTACATCGAAACGGCTAATTTCAGCCAAGCCTCTCTCTCGTTGAGCCACGAACTCCTCGAAGTCCTTCACTGCGCAGCGGAGAATCGTGTTTACTGCCTTCCCAAGTTTTTCCTGATAGCGATCTAGGTACTCTGCACTTCCATCAACGATTGAGATCGACTCGAAGAGATTGTCGTTGTATGAGTTCTGTGCCGAATTCAAAGTCTTTGGGGCGTTGTTCAGGCACACTGGTGAGTTTGCAGCATGCTCCCTATCCGCAATGATGAGCGCGCGAGGCGGAGCGGAGATGGCAGCCAATTTCGATTCGACGAAGTTGATTGCACCGGTCTGAACAAGACAGGGGATGAATCGAACAAAGCTGGTCCACTGATTCGTGATCGTAGTTAGCGCGACTCCAACCGCCGCTCTGGCCGCGTAGAACTCACCCCGAAGATCAGACAATTGCGCGACCAAGGCAGCGGAACTCATTCGACGACTTGGAGCCGACCACCCCCTTCTTGCACCGAGGGCCTGCCAGAACTGAAGGACGCAGCGAACCGAGTACGTGTTCTGGGCCGCGACGTAGCGCCTTGATAGCTTGACAATTGCATCGACAAATGCGGCTTGACCGCGAGGTCCGATCCAACTCCGAAGAAATGTGAAGTCAATCGACGCTACTCCATGCGCCCGACCGATCGCCCTTACCGTGATCCAAAGTCCGTCCGGGCCCGTTTGGACCTCGCCGACACTCTTCTTCTTTCTAGTTGCCATGCAATGTGAGCTACCGTGGTGAGCAGAGCTAATTTGCCGCACCTTATCTTTTTTCCCAAGCACTATTCCTCACAAAACATCTGGATGAACCCCTGCCCTTGCGGCTGGGCGGGGGATCGCAGTGGCCGCTGTCTCTGCAGCGAAGAGGTCATCCAGCGTTACCGGGGGCGGGTTTCCGGGCCCTTGATGGACCGCATCGACCTGCATGTGGAAGTGCCGCGGCTGGACCCGCGCGAGCTGCGCGATGACGCGCCGCTGGGCGAAGACAGCGCGAGTGTTCGCGCCCGGGTGGTGGCCGCGCGCGACGTGCAGCTGCTGCGCAGTGGGAAAGCCAACGCCCAACTACTGCCGTTCGAGCTGAGCGCGCATTGCCGGTTGTCGCGGGAGGATCAGCAGCTGTTGGAGGATGCTGTGGAACGGTTGCAGCTGTCGGCGCGCTCGATGCATCGCATCCTGCGGGTGGCGAGGACGCTGGCGGATCTGGGGCATGCCCAGAACATCGAGACCGCGCATGTGGCGGAGGCGATCGGGTATCGGCAGTTGGATCGGGGTGGTGGTGGGTGAGACGACGCTCAGTGATTCCCGGAACGCCGCCTCAGTAGGCCCGCTCCGGACCCACCGGCACGATCCCCGACGGATTGAGATGCCGATGGCTTCGGTAGTAGTGATGCTTGATGTGCTGGAAATTCACCGTATCCGCCACCTCGGGAATCGCCATCATCCGCGCCACGAACGCATGCAGGCCGGCGAAGTCGGCAATGCGCCGCACGTTGCACTTGAAGTGCACGTAGTACACCGGATCAAAGCGGATCAACGTAGTGAACAGACGGATATCGGCTTCGGTGATGGCATCGCCCACCAGCCACTCGCGTTGCTGAAGGCGCTCGTCCAACCAGGTGAGCGTCTCGAACAACGGCCCAACCGCCTCCTCGTACGCCTGCTGCGTTGACGCAAAGCCCGCTTTGTACACACCGTTGTTGACGGTCGCGTACACACGCTCGTTCACCTGATCGATCTCGGCACGCAGCGCAACCGGGTAGAAGTCACCGGCCTTCGCACCCAGTTGGTCATAGGCGGTGTTGAACATGCGGATGATGTCCGCTGATTCATTGCTGACGATTCTCCCGCGCTCGCGATCCCACAGCACTGGCACGGTCACCTTGCCGGTCATTCCCGGCTTGGCGGCCGCGTACAGTTCATGCAGATAGCGCGCACCGCGTTCAGGCTCCGGCGTCACCTGCGGGCCGGGCTCAAACGTCCAGCCCTGATCACCCATGTGCCAGTTGACCACCGAGACCGGCACCAGATCCTGCAGGCCTTTCAGCGCACGGACGATCAACGTCCGGTGGGCCCATGGGCAGGCGAGACTCACATACAGGCGGAACTGCCCAGGCGCCGCGTTGACGCCCGGCTCGCCATTCGGGCCAGCACGGCCGTCGGCGCTCAGCCAGTCGCGGAACGTGGATTCCTCGCGTTTGAAATGACCGTCCTCATCGGCGGCACCCGCCGTGCCTTCCTGCCATGTTCCATCGACCAGCATGCCCATCGCGGGAGTACTCCTCTGATAGTGGTGTGTGGTGAGCCGGTGATGCATCTCGGCGTCTGGAACAACGTTGTAGCAAATGCGCCTGCATTGCCTGGTGATGGGCGCATGCAATCGGCATGTGCTTCATCGCGTTCATCGCAGAGGCACACGCATCTGCGGCAGAATGTCGACGTATCTACGCGAGGCCTCCCGCACCATGCGCATCCATCAGATCGATCTCCCTGTGTCCGATGTCGCCGCCACCGTGGCGTACTTCCGCGATGAACTTCAGCTGCCGGTCGAGGGCTCGGCCGTGCGCATCGGCTGGAGCACCCTGCAGCTGCAACCCGCAGGATCGAACCCGGTCGGCGGTGTGCATCTGGCGTTCAACGTGCCCGCCAATCGCTTCGAGGCGGCCACCGACTGGCTCAAAGCACGCGCCACCCTGCAGCGCGATCTGAAAGGCCATGACCACTTCACCTTCGATGGCCGCTGGGATTCCGAATCGATCTATTTCACCGGGCCGGACGGCCTGATCCTGGAGTTGATCGCGCGGCGACGCTTGCCTGCGGGCGAGTGCGAAGGCGGGTTCCACGGCAGCGAGATGACCTGCATCAGCGAGGTCGGCCTGCCCGCTGAACACGTCGGTGAAGTGCAGGCAAACGCACAGAACGCCTTCGGGCTGGAGCCTCTGTCACAGCCCACGCCGCACTTCGCACCACTGGGCGATGACGAAGGCCTGTTGATCGTGGTCGATGCCACCCGCCGCTGGTTCCCCGAGCAGAAGGTGCTGCCGAATGCGCGCGGAATCCGCGTGGTGCTGCATGACGTGGTACCGGGTGCGGTGGTCGAAGACGCAGCACTGGGCTGGCACCTGCGCTCGGCCTGAGCAGGCCCGGACGAACGAAGCCCCGCCGGAGCGGGGCTTCAGTTCACACAACAGCCAGCTGGGCTCACTCTTCCTCGTCCTGCTGGCCGCCCTGCTGCTGGTTCTGGTTGCGCTGCTGCTGTTCCTGCTGCTGTTGCTGCTGCTGGCCGCGACCACCTTCCTGCTGCTCACCGCGCTGATTCGGGTTCTGCTGGTTCTGCTGAGCCATCTCGATTCTCCGGTTGCCGCAAACGGAATGTCGCGGTCCGGGCCATCCTCTGCAGCGCGAGGTTAACGACGTGTGGGGGTTTGCATACGAATTCGTCAACGTCCCCACGCCAGCCTTTTCTGCAGTTACAAACCCCATGTCGCAGTAAGCGTTGACCCGCATATGAACGGTTCGAATTCCCTTATTCCGCTTCCCACAGAATGCCTCGTCGTGCGACTGAACAGGGCATCGCTGAGCCAACGTCTGCAGATGACGCGCAGATGACGATCACGGCATCACCGGCGGCACGTAGGTCAGCGTCATGCCGAGCAGCCACAGCAGGCCGAGCACCAGCGGGATGTGCACCAGCAGCTGGATGAAGGTGAAGCCGACGATGTCGCGCGCCTTCAGGCCGAGCACGCCCAGCAGCGGCAGCATCCAGAACGGGTTGATCAGGTTCGGCAGCGCCTCGGCCGCGTTGTAGACCTGTACTGCCCACCCCAGATGGGCCTTCAGTTCGTTGGCCGCCTGCATCACGTACGGCGCTTCGATGATCCACTTGCCGCCACCGGAGGGCACGAAGAAGCCGAGCACGGCCGAGTACACGCCCATCACCAGCGCGAAGGTGTCGGTGGTGGCGATATGCACGAACAGGGTGGAGAGACGATGGGCGAGGGTCTCATCGCCACTGCCGGTGGCGTGGGTGAGGATCATCGCGATGCCGCCATACAGCGGGAACTGGATCAGCACGCCGGTGGTGCTGGGGACAGCCTTGGCCACGGCGTTGAGGAAGCTGCGCGGGCGCCAGTGCAGCAGCAGGCCGAGCGAGATGAACAGGAAGTTGTAGGTGTTGAGGTTGGCGATGGCGGTCACCACCGGCTTGCTGGCGAACTCGCCGAACAGCCAGCCGAACGCGAGCAGCGAGAGCAGCACGGTGAGCAGCGGGCTGTACTCCAGCCACTCGCCGGGGCGGGTGCGCGGCGGCAGCGGCTCGGCTTCGGCGCGGGCGGCGCCTTCGAAGTCCTTGGCGGTGCGCGCGGAGGCGGCGCCGGGGGCGGTCAGCCAGGCAATCAGCAGCGAGACCAGGATCAGCGCGGCGGTCAGCGCGATCGACTGCCACAGGAAGATGGTTTCGGTGAAGGGCAGCACGCCGGTGATCTCGACCAGGCCGGGCGGCATGCTGGCCGGGTTGGCCTGCAACTGCGCGGCCGAGGAGCTCAGGCCCATCGCCCAGACCGCGCCGAGGCCGAGATACGCCGAGGCGCCGGCGGCGCGGTAGTCCATGTGGAGTGCTTCGCGGCGGGCCAGCGCGCGGACCAGCAGGCCGCCGAACACCAGCGAAAAGCCCCAGCTGAGCAGCGAGGCGAGCATGCTGATCAGACCGACGTAGACCACCGCGCCACGGCCGGTCTTGGGGACGCGGGCCAGCAGATCGATGAAACGCGCGACGATCGGCGCGGTGGCGACGGCATAGCCGCCGATGACCACGAAGGCCATCTGCATGGTGAAGGGGATCAGGCTCCAGAAGCCCTCGCCGAATGCCGTGGCGGTGGCCTGCGGGGTGGCGCCGAAGCCCATCGCGGCGGCGGCGACGATGACCACGCCGAGCACCGCGAACACGTACGCATCAGGGAACCACTTTTCCGCCCAGGCGGCCGAGCGCAGTGCCGCGCGCGCCATCCAGCCGTCCTGCACCACCGTCGACGTGTTCATTGCCCCTATCCTCCCCGATCATTCGATGGGAGGGATTCTGGGCGCTGGCCACGGCGCTGTCAGTCGCCTAATGGTCGTAGTGCGCGTTACCGGTAGCACCCGACCGTTGGTCGGGTGGACCGCTCAGCGCAGTGCCAGCGACACCGCGATGCCAGCGAACAGCGCCGCCCCGACCCAGTTGTTGTGCAGGAAGGCCTTGAAGCACGGGTCACGCTCGCGCTTGCGGGCGATCCAGAACTCGTAGGCGATCAGCCCGGCGGCCACCCCAACGCCCAGGCCGTAATAGAACCCCAGCCCGGCGCGCAGGCCGACCAGCGCCATCGTGCCCAGGAACAGCGCATAGAGGATGCCCTGGATGACCAGGTCCAGATCGCCGAACAGGATCGCGGTGGAGTGCGAGCCCATTTTCAGGTCGTCATCGCGGTCGACCATGGCGTACCAGGTGTCATACGCGGTGGACCACAGGATGTTGGCGCCGTACAGCAGCCAGCCGATCACCGGCACCTCGCCCTGCACCGCGGCGAAGGCCATCGGGATGCCCCAGCCGAAGGCCATGCCCAGGTAAACCTGCGGCAGGTGGGTGTAGCGCTTCAGGTAGGGGTAGCTGGCGGCCAGGAACACGCCGATGAAGCTCATGCCGATGGTGAGCCAGTTCAGGGTCAACACCAGCGCGAAGGCGACGATCATCAGCCCGGCGAACAGAGCCAGCGCCTCGCGGCCGGAGACGGCGCCGCTGGCCAGCGGGCGGTCCTTGGTGCGCTTGACGTGCGGGTCCAGCCAGCGGTCGGCGTAATCGTTGATCACGCAGCCGGCCGAGCGGGTCAGCCAGACGCCGGCGGTGAACACGAACAGCGTCCACAGCGGGGGCAGCCCGCCGGAGGCCAGCCACAGCGCCCACCAGGTGGGCCAGAGCAGCAGCAGGGTGCCGATCGGGCGGTCGGCGCGCATCAACTTCCAGTAGTGCCGCCAGCGCGACGGGGGCGCCGCTTCGGGCGCTTCAAAACGTTCGTAAGCCATCGGTAAAGGATACCGCCTGGGCTGGCCGGGCGCGCCGTCGCCCGGTGCATCGATGCAGGGGGCAGACCTGCGCGGCGTTTACGGATAGAATGCTCCTCCCGCGCCGCTTCGGCGGTCCGTGGCCCCATCAGGCGGCCCGGCGGGATGCAGGATACAACGCGCTCGTAGCTCAGCCGGATAGAGTAGTGGCTTCCGAAGCCATTGGTCGGGGGTTCGAATCCCTCCGGGCGCACCATTTGAACGTCCTACAGCGTCCTAAGAAGGCCGAATATTCCTTTCAAATCAAGGATTTCGGCCTTTTTTGTATCCGCTTGCGTCCTATGTGATCCACATCAATCCCAGGTCTGCAGGCGGTATCTTTGACGGTAACCCACCTACCGCCTACACCCGTTACCGCCATCATGTCGCTCACTGATACCGCAATCCGCAAGACAAAGCCCACGGCAACTGTGCAGAAGCTCCGCGATGGTGGTGGCCTTTACTTGCTACTTCGCCCTGATGGTGGCCGATGGTGGAGATGGGACTACCGTCGTCCCGTGACAGGCAAGCGCAATACTCTTTCGCTGGGAACGTATCCCGATGTCAGCTTGGCCAGCGCACGCGAACGTCATGCAGCGGCGCGCAGATTGCTCGCTGATGGTGTTGATCCTGGCGAGCAGCGCAAAGCGCAAAGGGCAGCGACGCTTGAGCGTTCCGCAAACACCTTCGAGGCTGTGGCTGCCGAGCTGATCGCCGTGAGAGCGAAGAAGATGGCGGCTACGTCGCTTGAGCGCCAGAACCGCATTCTTGCGAAGGATCTAGGCCCATACATCGGACGGATACCTGTCGATGGTGTGACTGCTCGCGACTTGCTGGATGCAATCCGAAAGATAGAAGCGCGCGGCGCAAACGAGACCGCACATCGCGCACGAATGCTGGCAAGCCAGGTCTTTCGCTACGCCATTGCTACAGGCCGTGCAGTCCGTAATCCAGCGGAAGACCTGCGCGGCGCACTCGTCCCTGTCGAGGTCGAGCACTTCGCCAGCGTCACCGATCCTGCGCATGTTGGCGGCCTGCTCCGCGCTATCCACGGATACCAGGGGACCCCCGTCGTAGCTGCAGCACTCCGCTTGGCGCCGCTCGTGTTCGTGCGTCCTGGCGAACTACGGCACGCTCTCTGGGCAGACATTGACCTTGTGTCCGCAGAATGGCGCTTCACTGCAACCAAGACCGGGCAGCCACATATTGTCCCGCTCTCGTCGCAGGCCGTTGCGGTGTTCCGCGAACTACAGCCGCTGACCGGCCGCCTCGCGCACGTCTTCCCCAGCATGCGAGGCAAGGGCCGCCCCATGAGCGAAAACACCGTCAACGGCGCGCTCCGGCGATTGGGCTATGACTCGGACACCATGACCGGTCATGGCTTCCGTGCAATGGCGCGCACCGTCCTGGACGAAGTGCTGGGTTTCCGCCCGGACTACATCGAGCACCAGCTGGCTCACGCTGTGCGTGATCCAAACGGAAGGGCGTACAACCGTACGGCCCACTTGGTCGAGCGCGCAAAAATGATGCAGGCGTGGGCGGACTATCTGGACGGTCTGCGGACCTCCCCCTGACCCCCTTTTTCCTCTTTTTATTTCTGACTCATTGTTTTTTCTGGTTACAGTGGTAACACTGGTTACAGAGTCGGGAAATGACTTGAGAATCAGTTGGTTGCGATACTCTTCCGCGCGCCCCACCTAGTGGTTACAGCTGGTTACGCTGGTTACAGCGGCGGGTGATCGGCCCGCATTGGGCGCATGCGGAGCGATGCCGCGTGCCGATGGCATGGTTCTTCCGCACAGCCTCTCTCGGGCCAGCGGGCTGGCTCAAGAAACCGCCAAGCTGTCCCAATGACGGCTGGCGACCAGCCGCCACTATTCGATGGTTCGCCTGCCGCGCATCTCGCCCTTGGCCTGCAATCGCAGGTTGCCAGGTGCGCCAATTTGCCTTGCGCAACTAGCCGGTCGGCCTGGCTGCAGCGCTCGCTATTCGGCTCACATCAGTTGGCAATGTCGTCGCAAGATTGGACTGTCAAGTGGCGTGCGTCATGTGTAATTTTACAAAAGATTGTAAGAATTCTCATACAAAGCTAGCCGCGTGAGTTAAGCGGCGACTGCCTCTAGCCTTCTAACCAAGCCCACAACACAGGGCGGCGGTTGACAAAAAGGTCAACGCCGCGACCTTCCGAATGCTTGGTTCTACCCACCCAACCTCCCCCGCAACTGGTCGGCCCACAAGCTCGAACCCGGCCCCCGCGCGTGCGGAGCGCTTCCTACGTAAGCCGGAAGTGCTCAGCCGCACCGGCATCTCCCGCTCGCACCTGTACTGGCTGATGGATCGTGGCCGGTTCCCCCAGTCGATCCCCCTTTCCCCGCGCGTGACCGTCTGGCTTGAGTCGGACGTAGACGCGTGGATTGCCAACCAAATTCCCAACACCCACCCACGAGTGCAGCCATGAAAGACACGATCGTCCTGACCATTTCCGATCAGAAATTCAACTTGACCTCGGCAGAAGCGAAGTTCCTGGCCGAGCATCTGCGCACCGCTGTTGCGCAGCCGAACCTGGCACTGAATTTCTCCCAGCAGCGCTCCGAAGAGCACGGCCGCATCGCGCTGTCGCGGAGTGTCGCCAAGGTCGCCAGCACCCACACCACGGACTGCTAAGGGACCCCGATGACCCGTTCCAGAGCGTTCCTGCGTTGCCCGCATTGCGATACCCCGTCGGTTACCCGTACCAGCGTCATGCACTCCAAACTTCTGCGCGAATCGGTCCAGCAATGCCGCAATGCACTGTGCGGCCACACGTTCTCCGCCTATACCGAAATCGTGCGCACGCACACTCGCAGTGCGTGTCCGCGAGGGGACGTTGATCTGCCGGTCAGCACGTATGCGGAGCGGTCGGCGCTTAGTGAGAAAGCGGAAAAACAGAGTTCTGCCATCCGCAAGGCGAGGCAATGACGCGGCAGTTGACAACTCAGGTTCGCCAGGCGCAGCATTGCCTCGTCGCCGCACAATCGGCGACCGGGGTTAGAAGCCCGAATCACAAGGCGCACCAGCGCCCATCGACCGATGCTAGGCGCTTTTTTATTGCCTGCTGTGTCGTCGCGGGCGATTGTTTGCCAGTTCAATGGCGGGCGGTGCGCGGGGGTCGAAAGGCCCGCCGGTCCTTGTGCCGGTCTTCTAACCGCGTGCCGTCCGCCACCCCGTTTAGAAGCGCGGTGGCGGATCCAACATTACACAAGGATCCTGCCATGTCTCATGACGCCCTGGCCGCGCCGTCGCGCTTTGCCATTCGTATTGCACACCACTTCGGCGAGATTGCCGACACCCTGGACTGGGACCATCCCCGCTGGCTGGCGCTCGACGCCTGCCTGCAGGCATCTGGCAAGCCCGCAGAGTCGCTGACCTTGGGCGAGGTGCAGATCGCGATTGCGGCCGTCGCAGCGGAGGTCGCGCGATGAACGGATCCCACCTCAATTGCCTCATCGGCAACGATGACGAAGTGATGCACGACCTGTTCAGCGCTACGCGGCAGCTGTTGCGCATCTACGAACTTCCGGTCTCCTCGCTGATGGCGCTGACTGACGTGCTCGAACAACGCCCCGGTGCTTTCGAGGAGCTTACCGTTCGGGAGCTGCTCGCCATGGCCGCAAGTGTTCAGGTGGCTGCATGAACCCCGAATCTGTGAACGTCTCCGGCGTATCGGGAGTTGCCGATGGCATGCTCAGCGCCACCATCACCGACGCTTGGTTCGATGCCGAGCGCACCGCCCACATCGTGGAAATCGCCCGCCGCATCGAGCGGCAGCAACACAAGGCATGTCGCCGCTTGGCCGATACCTGCGCCGAACTGGATGTGGCCTTGCGCGGGCACCCATTGGAGCGCCGACTACGCGCACGCCTGTTGTCGCCGCTTGAGCGCGACTGCCAGGAACTGGCCGCGGTGGCTGCACGGGTAAACCTGCGCCTGGGACTGTTTGCGCCCGCGCAGTCGCAGGAGCGCTTTGAACAGGGCATTGACCTGCAGCTAGCTGACGTTCGTGCCGAGCAGGACGCAGTCGCCGCCACATCGGCTGCACCCCACGGTCCGATCATGCCGCATGGCTACTGGATCGGCGAGGACAGCTTCAACCGTCTGGAACGCGCACGGTCGGCTGCACTGCTGTTGAGCTGCCTCGATGAGCGCACGGTTGTGTCGTTCGCGGCTGTCGCCGCCGGTGTCGCCTATGTGCACGATGACCTAGCGGCGGTGGTGGACAACGCCAGGCACAGCAGCGAGCTGGGGGACGACGATGAACCGTCCTGATGGCTTCCTGGCGGTGCTGCGCGCCGCCGGGCTGATGCTCGATAGGGTGACGCCCGATGGCCGTCTGCGCCGCGTGCGCGCCCAAGGCGACAGTAACGGCCAGCGCAGCGGTTGGTATGTGCTGCACCCCGGTCCACCTATGGCCGGTGCCTACGGCAACTGGAAGACCGGCCACAGTGAGTCTTGGTGCGACGGTGGGGGCGAGGCATTGAGCGAGGCCGAGCGGGCCAAGCTGCGCGAGGTTGTAGTGCGCGCGCAGCGACAGCAGCAGGCCGAGCTCGCCCAGCGGCAGGGCGCTGCCCGCCAGCTGGCGCGTGAGCGCTGGCTGCGCGCTGATGCGGCCCCTGCCGATCATCCCTACCTCGTAGCCAAGGGCGTGGGCGTGCATGGACTGCGGCAGCTGGATGGGTTGCTGCTGGTGCCTTTGCGCGATGCTGAGGGGCGGCTGTGGAGCCTGCAAACCATTGCAGTTGATGGGAGCAAGCGCTTTCTGGCCGGGGGCCGCAAACGCGGCCTGTACTACCCCGTAGGTCGGCCTGTCAGCGACGTGGTGTGCGTCGCCGAAGGGTACGCCACTGCCGCCACCATCCATGAGGTCACTGGCCACCCCACCGCCGTCGCATTCGATGCCGGGAACCTTGAGCCGGTGGCCTGCGCGCTGCGGGCCAAGTACCCCTCAGCGGTCATTGTGGTGTGCGCCGACGACGACGCCGCCACCGCAGCTCGCTTGGGCATCAATCCCGGCCTGGTCAACGCACAGCGCGCAGCCGATGCGGTGGGCGGTGTGGTGGCCATGCCGCCGCGCCCCAGCAATGAGACCACTTCCTGATGATTTCCCTCTCCCCTCCGAAGGCGCAATGCGCCGACGTGGCACTGGAGCCTCGTGCATGAACAACGTTACCTCAGTAGATTTCAATGATGCCGCCAAAGACGCGGGCACGGTCGCGGTGCGTGGCTCGATTCAAGCCGCTGTGCGCAAGGCGACAAAGGGCAAAGGCGCAAAAGCAGCTCCGGACGGCAGCGTCAGTGCGCGGCCGCACTACCAGCTCAACGAGACAGGCGTGTATTACGTCGGTGTCACCGAAGATGGCGACCTGGCCGAGCCAATGTTTGTGTGCTCGCCGTTGAAAGTAGAGGCCAAGACTCGCAACAGCCAGAGCGAGGAATGGGGACGCCTGCTGACTTGGACCGATGCCGATGGGCACCCTCACCAGTGGGCAGCGCCGGCTGAAATGCTGGTGGGTGATCCGCGTGAGTTCCTACGTCAGCTTGCTGCAGGCGGCGTGGAAATGTCTGCCCACCGCAACACCATGCAGCGGCTGTTGGCCTACATCATTCAAGAGCGCATCGACACCCGCGCGCGCAATGTGGCGGTACCGGGCTGGCACGACGGGCGCTACGTGCTGCCCAACGGCGAAAGCTACGGCAACGGCGAGGAGCGGCTGGTATACCAGCACAGCGGCGGGCTGCAGCATCACTACGCTGCCGTGGGTTCGCTGGAGGACTGGCGACGCGAAGTGGCCAAGCGTTGCCAGGACAACTCGCGCCTGGTACTGGCCGTGTCGGCAATGTTCGCCGGCCCGCTACTGCACTTCACCGGGGCAACCGGCGGCGGCTTTCACCTGGTCGGCGGCAGCAGCAGCGGCAAAAGCACTGCCCTGCGAGTGGCCGCCAGCGTGGTCGGCCCCCCCGATTATGCCCGCGAGTGGCGCAGCACGGCCAACGGGCTTGAAGGCGTGGCCGTGCTGCACAACGATGCCACCCTGATTTTGGACGAGTTGGCCCAAATCGATCCTAAGCAAGCCGGTGATGCCGCTTACCTGCTGGCCAACGGCAATGGCAAGAGCCGTGCCAACCGGGCCGGTGAGGCACGTGCTGCGGCACGGTGGCGGGTGCTGATCTTGTCTGCAGGGGAGGTCGGCTTGGCTCAGCACATGGCCGAGGTGGGCAAACAGGCACGCGCTGGCCAGGCGGTGCGCCTGGCTGACGTGCCAGCCGAGGTTGAGGGTGGCCACGGCGTGTTTGAGCGCCTGCACGACGCAGGAGACGGTGCCGCGCTGTCGGCGGTACTCAAGGACGCCGCAGCGCGCTCCTACGGCGCACCTTGGCCGCTTTGGATGGAATACCTGACCCAGCAGGACAGCCCCACGCTGACCACCAAGCTGCGCGAGTCCTCCGACCGCTTCCTGGCCACCTACGTGCCCGATGACGCCTCCGGGGAGGTCCGCCGAGTGGCTGAACGCTTTGCCGTTGTCGCCTTTGCTGGGGAGATGGCCAGCGCCTGCCGCCACCGCCTCACCGGCTGGCCCAAGGGTGAGGCAACGCGGGGCGTCGCCATTTGTTTCCAGGCATGGATGCATCGTCGTGGCGGCGCAGGCAGCGCCGATACCGATGCGCTCCTGGCGCGTGTGCGTGCCTTCTTTGAGGCGCATGGTGAAAGTCGATTGGAGCCGCTGCGCTCTATGCAGCCGGTACCGCCGGTGCGTGATCGCGCCGGTTTCCGCCGTCTCGATGAGGTGGGCGTGACCGAGTACATGGTCCTGCAGGAAGCGTTCAATCGCGAACTGTGCACGGGCTTCGACGCGCGCCAAGCCGCCCGCGCCCTGGTCGAGGCCGGTTGGCTCAAGCCAAGTGGCGATGGCCGACCGTCGCAGGTGGTGCGCATACCGGGATTGGGCGGCGTACGCCTCTTCGTCTTTGACCCACGCAAGGTGCATGACAGCGCCGCCTAGCGAATCACATTCTAGTCGCTCACCGGCGCTGTGCCGGTGAGTTATACACCGTAGTTTCAATGGAGCAACCGAATGAGCGAAAACCCGTCCACCGATACCACCCGCAGTCCGCTCGAACCTGCCGACGCATGCGAAATTGTCGCCCCAACCTCAGAGCAACGCCTGCGCCTGAGCGAGCTGGCTACGCAATTGGCCGGAGCCACTGAGCGCAAGCGCGCATTGCTAGGCAAAGTGGACACGATGTGCCGTGCCCGCCAGGCCGCGCAGGGTGATGCGCAAACCGCACGTCAACAGTGGAGCGTCAAGCTGCGTGATAGTGACGGCGCGCTGACCCGCGACATTCAGAAGCTGCGCGCCAATGAACGCTCGGCGCTGTCGCTGGCGGAGGAATATGAGGCAATGGAAGCCGAGATAGCGGCGGAGCAGCCGCGTCTGGACTTGGAGTTGGCCCTGATCGCAAAGGACTGCATTGAAGTCAAGGGATGCGTTGCCGCCGAAGCGGCGACCGGTGCATATGATCGCCTGCTGGAACAGTTCGGCACGCCCCTGGCGGTGGCTTTCGAACTGTTCTCAGTTGCGGAGAGGGCGAACAAGCAATTTCGGGATCCGCTCGATCAAGACGAGTTGGCCGCGCGTTTCTTTGGTCGACTCAGCATTGACGCACGCCGCCGCATGAGAGTTGCCGCAGTGTCGGAAGAGGTCGACGGCCTGCTGGCACTGCCGCCGATGGACATGAGTGAGGTAGATATGAAGCTGGCAGGCAGCGCTTCCGCCCGGTCGATGCTGCAGGCGCGGATCAATGCCGGGGGCCGGGAGTGAATGAGTCCCACGTCGATGAGCCTGCCAGTAGCTTGGTGCCCGTCGAGAACGCGGGTCGACCTGGCGGCTTCACGGCGTTCTCGTTCGGGGACGCTACGCCGGTGCTTGAGTCGCGTGGTTTGTTCGACTACTTGGAATGCTGGAAGAACGGTCGCTACTACGAGCCGCCAGTCAGCCTCATTGGTCTGTCACGCACCACGCGCTCAAATCCGTTTCTGTATAGCGGGCTGATTTTCAAGCGCAACATGCTGGTGCGAACGTTCGTGCCTCACCCCTTGTTGGGGCATTCGGCCTTCTCGCAGATGGCGTTGGACTACCTGATTTTCGGCCAGTCATACATTGAGCGCCAGGTCTCGGGCACAGGACGACTGCTACGTCTGCAGCCACTCATGGCGCAGTACCTACGCCATGGGGTAGTGCCTGGCGAATTCTTCCAAGTGCGAGCCGACAGGGTTGAGCACGAGTTCTTGCGTGGCTCGGTATATCAGTTGCGTGAAGCCGACGCCGATCAGGAAATCTACGGACTGCCCGAGTGGCTGGCCGTGATTCAATCGGCGCTTCTCAATGAGTCGGCCACGCTCTTCCGTCGCAAGTATTACACCAATGGCTCCCATGCAGGTTTCATCCTTTACCTGACCGACCCCCAGGCGGAACAGGGTGATGTTGCTGGTTTGCGTGAGGCGTTGAAGCAAGCACGTGGGCCTGGCAACTTCCGCAACTTGTTCGTGCATTCCCCCAACGGCAAGAAGGATGGCCTGCAGCTGATTCCGGTAAGCGAAGTAGCGGCCAAGGACGAGTTCACTGGCATCAAACGCGTGACTCGCGACGACATTTTGGCCGCTCTTCGCATTCCGCCGCAGCTGCTGGGCATCGTCCCTCAGAACGCGGGTGGATTTGGCTCGATTCGCGATGCTGCCAAGGTGTGGGCCGCCGTGGAGCTGGCACCGCTGCAATCGCGCATGGCCATGGTCAATGAGTGGGTCGGCGACGAAGTCATCTCGTTCGCACCGTTTGATATCGGCTCGGCCGCAACTTGAGGCCGTGTTGCTTGGCCAAAGAAGGGAGCGGGGCGTTCCCTGTCACCCCGCACAATAGGCCGCCTACGGGCGGCCTACTACTTTCTCCCTGCCCCCAGTGCACCATGCCGCGACAGCAACGAAGGGCCGATGGCGGTCGTCTACACCCGTCGCACCAGGTTGACATCCCTTCATCCCTCGTCGGACGTAGCAGCTTCGGTCGACGTCGCGCATGGGGTTGCCATCTACCCCGGGGCGCAGCCGCCGAATGACAGATACTTGCTCGGCCAACTCAGCCTGCCGGCGCTGCTCGGCCCGGTGACCTCAGCGGGTTGCCATACGAGCGCGAGCCTGAGAGCTGCGCGCCAGATCCGCGTTCCCCCTTGGCGTCGGGGAGATGAGCCCTCGCGTCACGTTTATCCGATACGGAGCCGCGCATTGTGCACCGGGACTTGAACCGAGGGTCTTCACCTGTTGCTAGACCAATCGCCCGCTCGGGCCGACAGGCGTAACCAGTGTAACCAGTTGTAACCAGCAAGCCGCGTGGCGACGGCGCCTTCGTAAGTCATTGATACGTGTGCTTTTTTTGACCGGTGTAACCAGTGTTACCACCGTAACCAGTAAAAACAGTGAGTCGGAAATAATGCGCAGGATGCAGGTGGCAGAAGTAGGGTGTAAATGTTGCCAAGAGCTTTGCGAGACGGCAGTTTTGATCAGAAGGGGGGTTCGGGCTCTTGCGAAGGAGCTGTAACCAGAAATGCGTTACAGGCCATCAATTCATAGCTTTCCTGAAACACTCTAAGTAACGGGATATTTCCTGTTGGACGCTGTTGGATGCCTCGTTTAGCTCTCTACCTGGTCGCAGCCCGTCTCGCTTCCAAATAGCCGACGATTGCGCAGGCAAACACCCCCGCAAGTGCAGGGATCCGCAGGTAATGGGAGAGCTCTTTCGTGCCCTCTATCGCCTTTCTGGGCCTGTTCTTGGCCCGCTTGCAGGTAGTGCAGAAAAAGCACCCCACGAAGTGCGCAGGCGTGGCGGGGAGACGAGTGCGCGCGCCGGGGTCCGTACGCTGCGTGTGGGCGGTCTAGCCGTACTCGAACTGCCCGATGTCGGTTGGATCTTTGCTCCGGCCTGCGATGGAGCCTTGCGGTACTCCGGAACCCAATGCGCATGCGACTAGGCCGCGCGCCCCGAATTCTCTCTGCCCGCACACATAGCGAATCCGCGCCCTGGTGGCTGGCCGCGACGTCCCCCCGGGGCGGTCTGACGGTTGCGTTTGGGTTGGCGAGAGGGCCCCCTTTGGCCCAAAATGCACTTGCGCTCAAGCGCGCATGAGGAGGCCGGCGTATGAGGCTGTTTAGAGGGATGAGCAAACTGCAATACGCAGCCCGCACCGGGTTAACGGCCAGGAGTGACGTTGCAGAGGGTCAGCTCTATGCAGGCGGACTGAGCGTCCTCGGCAGGGATCCGGCCGAGGTCGCCCTTTACGAGATAGGTGCCGGGGATTCCAATGTCAGTACCGGGCCATGCCTCGGGAATTCGCTGTACCTGCACGCCACGCATAGCGACTTCTACCCACACGCCTTGTTGTCATTTAGCACCTCCTTCCACGTGGCGGCGTACTTCTCATACGTACAAAATCGGCACATTGACGACCTCGGGATTGTCATCGAAACGGACTGTAGAGTTTTGGAGGAAGCAGGCTTTCCCTGGCACCGAAATCACGACGTTCATCCGTGGGAAAGCGAAGTCTCGGTGTTAGTCGCGAACGCTGCACAACTCCCGGACCATGTCGTCACGAACGTGCATGAGATTTATCTTGGAGGATTGCATGCCAGCGCGCTGGCGCTGGACTTGGAGCACACGGGAAAGCAGGGAGTGCCGCCGTTTCTAAGGAACGTCGACCACCCATTCTGTCAGTAGAAATGGAGTTCCGCTATGACGTACATGCTGATCACTTCAGCACTATTGACCGCCTTCGTCTTCATTGGCAGCGTTTTGGTATGGGGATTGAGTGTTATATGCCGTTTCCTTTCAGCGCTCGCTTTTCCGAGAACACTTGACCTGCGCTCACGCACCCAATGTACCGAGTCGCGGCAGCTCATGGCACCGCATGGGTGCTGGGTTATGCGGATTGCCGCAATCCGCAGCAACCCGCTAGACAAGTTTCCGCCACTGGCTAGGACGACCCGAGAATTGGGTAGCCGCTTTGTTGTTGGCCTAGTGCGAACTGGGAAGAGTAGGCGGGGTACTGGACGTGCTCAATCTTTACGAGCGCGGCCGTAATGTGAGCACCTTGGAAGACGGTCTGATTCTTCCCCCAGTACATTGAGACAACCCTATTAGGGTTGTTTGGTAAAACGCTGGTTTGCGCCTCGCCTGGCCCTGTGTAGACATAGACCCAATCACCAACGTCAATCGACGTATTACCCAGCCACAGCATGTTGTCACGCAGCGGGAGTGAGCCTCCTCCTGACTGGCCCCTCAGTGCGAGCAGGATGAGGTACCCGGCCAGGTCTACGGGTTGGTCCGCCCTCAGAACAATGCGTTCAAGATTCGCGACTCCCGCGTCGAAAATGCCTACCACGCTTAGTCCATCGCCAAAATTAATCATTGCTCTTGCCCTTGAAGCGTGGAACCACCCAGCCGGCGACTAGGAGCACTAGAGCCAGCACGCCCATCAGTTGCGCCTGGCCTACGTTGTTTGATTTGGAGGCGTCCACTGCTAGACCGGCCAAGATCGACGCAGCCGTCATGCAGAGCTGACTTAGCGTGGTGGTCTGCTTGGCGGAGCTCACCTTCTCTGAAAGGCGTGAACTCTTGACACGCTCATCCGATAGCTCGTCCCTCAACTGGTCGATAATTCTGTTCCGCTCCCTGGACTCTTCACGAGCGAGACGGAGTTCCGATTCCAAGTTGGTCACCGAACTCGACATCAACGCTGCGAAGGCGTTTCCACCAATCGACCGTGGGCTCCCCTCTGCGAGTCCCTGGAGGGTGCCGCCTATTCCCCGGTACATATCGCGGGAAATGAACTCTTCGGGATCGCGCGGACCGACCGTTTGAGACCCCTCTCCCCCCGGACTGTCCGGAGGCGGCGCTTGGGCCGTCGAGTCTATAGCCATCATTCCTCTTCCTTTAGGTGCGGCGCTGTTGTCGCCGCATGCTATGGCGCGGGGGCTCAGAACTCCAGCTAGAGGCGATTCATCCCACTACAGGCCGACTCTCGACGGCGGTAACTATGGCGGTACCTAAGTGGGCGCGTGTGCGTCAAATGCCCACGTGGCAACCATTTCGCGGCGATGTGTGGATCCCTCCGGGCGCACCATCCTTGCCACTTCCCCGTGTTCATTGCTTTGCCTGCGCTGACCGCGCCCAGGCTGGGCCGCGCCATCGTCTGGCCGACCGGGGGTCAATGCGCGGACGGGATGGCCGGTACGCACCGGTACCGGCCATTCGACGTCAGGCTTCCTCAGTACGTCCCATCAAACGCAAAGATCGGCTTGCGCTGCTTCCACAGCCCGGCGGTGAAATCCGGGAATTCCAACGTCTGGAAACTGTTGGCGATCGACTGCTCGGACAGCGGCGTGATCGCGCTCCAGGTGACCGCGTCGTAGATGTCGATCGGCATCGGTGCCCGGGCCTTGAGCGCCTCCACGAAGGCATGGATGACGAACCAGTCCATGCCACCGTGGCCGGCGCTGGCGGCGGTGTCGGCGTGCTGCTTCCACAGCGGGTGCTCGTACTGATCCTGGTAGGCCTGGAACGGTTCCCACTTGTGCGGCGGGCTGCGACCTTCGATATGGATGGACTGGTTCACGTCCATCCACAGGCCCTTGGTGCCCTGCACACGGAAGCCCATCGAGTACGGCCGCGGCAGCGAGGTGTCGTGCTGCAGCAGGATGGTCTCGCCGTTCTCGCAGGCCAGCGTGGTGGTGACGATGTCGCCGAGCTTGAAGTTCACCTTGGTGCTGGGGTGGGTCGTGCCACCGCTCTTGGCCACGGTGTACTCATGCAGACCGCGCGCCTTGCTGGCGAAGGCGTTGATGTGGGTGAAGCGGTTGCCGCGGTTGATGCCGGTATACATCGCACACGGGCCAATGCCGTGGCTGGGGTACAGCTCACCGTTGCGCTGCACCGAATGTTCGGTGCGCCAGCGCGCCTCGGACCAGCCCTTGGCACCGAATTCCACGCCGCTGTCATAGGGCTGGCTGGGATCGCCGGAGTTGAACTTCACGCCCCGCAGGTCGTGCTGGTAGCCGCCCTGCAGATGCACGAGCTCGCCGAACAGGCCTTGCCGCACCATCTGCAGCGCGGCCATCACGTCGCGGCGATAGCAGACGTTTTCCAGCAGCATGTAGGGGGTGCCGGTGGACAGCTGGGTCTTGAGCACATCCCAGTGGTCCTGCAGGGTGATGCCGGCGACCACTTCGCAGCCCACCGCGACCTTGGCCTGCATGGCCGCGACCGCCATCGGCGCGTGGTATTCCCATGGTGTGGCGATGACCACCCCGTCCAGCCCGCGCTGCTCGATCAGCCGCTTCCACGCGTTGACATCGCCATCCTGGCCATAGGCCTTGGGCGCAGGCTTGCCGGCCTTGGCGACCATGTCCATGCCGCGCTTGAGCATGATCGGCTCGATGTCGCACAGGGCGACCACCTCCACGTCATCGCGGCGGACCAGTTCTTTCAGCAGCACCTGGCCGCGCATGCCGGTGCCGATCAGGCCCAGCCGCACCTTGCGTGCGCGGGCCCAGGCGGGTGTGTTCGGCAGCAGGCTGCTGGCGGCGACGGCCGCGCTGGCGGCGATGAATTCTCTGCGTTTCATGGACAGTACCTCGTGTGAAGATCGCGCCGGCCGGGACCGGCGCGAGGGATGCATCAGAATTTGTAGCCCACGGTCAGACTGTAGCCGCGACCGAAGATGGTGGCGTAATCGCTGGAGTCGCCCAGGAAGCTGTTCGGGTCATAGAACGGCAGACGGTCGAACAGATTCTTGATGGTGAAGCCCACGTTCCAGTGGTCATCCGGGCGCCAGGCCACGCTCAGGTTGGCGGTCCACCACGACGGGGCGCCATCGCACTTGCTCTGCTCCACCGGCAGGTAGCCGGCGGTGCAGGTCTGCGGGTTGTTGTCTTCCTCGTCGATCTGCTGCAGCGCCCACTTGGTGCCGCCAACGTAGTTGACAAAGACGCTGGTGGTGACCTGCTTGTAGCTCCAGTCCGCGTTCAACGTGGCGCGCAGGCGCGGGTTGTTGTAATAGCCGACCAGGTCGCCGTAGTACCAGCCGCTTTCGTCATCCAGGTAGGAACGGTTGCGGTTGGCGAGGGTGGCAGCCACGCCGATGTTGAGGTTGCCCCATTCGCCCAGCGAGAAGCGGCTGCGCGCGTCGATGTCGAAGCCGTCGATCAGGGTCTTGCCGCGGTTCTTGTATTGGCCCACCACGCTGGCCACGTTGCCGACGCTGTAACCGGGCAGCGTGCCGGGGCACGCGACGCCGCTGGCCGGATCGGCGCACATCGCCGCCAGGGCGGCCAGGTTGGCGCGGTCGCTTTCGGTGATCGGCGAACGGCTGGAGGAAATGATGTCTTCGTCGCGGGTGAAATCCGGGGCGACGATTTCGTTGCTGCGGTAGATGAACCAGTAATCGGCCGACACCGACAACCATTGGGTCGGCTCGTAGACGAAACCGAGCGTGGTGATCTTGGCCTTCTCCGGCTTCAGATCCGGGTTGGGCTGGGTCATGCGCGCCACGGTGCGGCTGCAGTCGGTATTGAGCAGGGTGTTGCCCAGGTCCACGTCACCGCCACGCTGCGACTTCAGCAGCAGGTTGGCGATCGCGTTGGTCTCGTTGCAGCGCACTTCATCACGGTAGCCCCCCAACTGGGCGAACACGCCGCCGTTGCCGGACTCGGCCAGGCTGGGCGCGCGGAAGCCGGTGGAGTACGTGCCGCGCAGCATCAGCTGGTCGAACATCTGGTACTTCAGGCCGATCTTCGGGGCCAGGTTGGCGCTGAAGTCCGGGTACTTGTCCACGCGCAGCGCGGCGTCCAGTTCCAGCTTCTCGGTGAGCGGCGCCACCGTCTCGGCGAACAGCGCATAGGTGTTGCGCTTGCCGTCGAACCACGAACCACCCTGCTGGGTGATCAGGCCGTTGGCCGCATCCGGGTTGCCCGGCGTGTAGAAGGTTTCGCGGCTGGCGTTGAAGCCGAAGGCCGCACGCACCTCGCCGGCCGGCATCTGGAACAGCGGGCCCTCGATCTTGCCATCCAGCGTATGCAGGCGTGTCCAGGACTGGATGTCGAAGGTCGGGAATGCTTCGCGGATCAGCGCGGCGTTGGCCTCGCTGATCTCGCCGAACTTGTAGGCCGGGTGGTCGGAGATGATGACGCGGCCGGTACCCGGATCGAAGGAGTACGGGCCGAAGGCCTTTTCGAAGCCGGCCAGGTTCACGTTGGTGGTCTGGTAGGTGACCGAGTGGCTGCCGGCGGTGGCGAAGGCGGTTTCCCAGTTCCAGTCGCCGATGTCACCGCGCAGCCCGGCCACCACGCGATAGCTCTGGTCGGTGTTGCGCTGGCCGAAGTGGTTGGCGCCCACGTCCTGCAGCAGGTACTGCAGGCCGACCACGCCACCCATCAGCGCTTTCAGTTCGGGCGAGGCGTGGTTGTATTCGTTGTTCGGGCCCAGGTACGGATACAGGAACTGGTTGACGGTGGTACCGGTGTTGCGCGAGAACCAGCTGGTCGGGTTGCCGGTGGTGGTGCCGTAGGCGCGCGGTGTGCCGCCATTGGCGGTCAGGTCAATGTCGGTGTAGGTCGCCTCGGCGAAGGCTTCGGTGCTGTCGCCGATCAGGAAATGCGCGTTGACGTAGGCGGTGTTGCGCTCGGACTTGGCGCCGGCGTCGATCTCGTTGTTCATCCACGTCTCCCAGATACACCGCGGGCCGGCCGCTTCGCTGGTGAGCACGTTGTTGCAGCCCGGCGCGGCTTCCTGCACGCGGCGGCCGGTGACCGGGTCGAAGGCGAAGTAGCTGCCGGGGTTGAACTCACCCGGCTTGCTGCCGGTACCCAGGCGCAGGTTGGGCAGGTAGTTCGGGTTGTTGACGTAGTACTGGTCGGGGCGCTTGTCGTAGAAATCGCTCAGCGGGATCGCGTCGCGCCGGTACAGGTTCACCGAGGCGTAGACGTTGTAGCGGTCTTCATCGAGGTCGCCGAAACCGGCGGTGATGCTCCCCTGGTGCTCGCCATAGGAGCTGATCCGCGAGGATTTGTCGGTGGTGAGATTGATCTCCGCACCCTGGTAGGAGCGCTTGGTGATCACGTTGATCACGCCGGCCACCGCGTCGGTGCCGTACACCGCCGAGGCACCGTCGGTCAGCACTTCCATGCGTTCGATCGCCGCGGCGGGGATCGCATCGATGTTGACGAACTGTGTCTGGAAGCCGGCCGGCGCGCCGTAGTAGGACAGCCGGCGGCCATTGAGCAGCACCAGCGTGCCCTGCGCGCCGAGGCCACGCAGGTTGGCCTGCGAGGCGCCGTCGGAGCCGGTGAACAGTGAGCGGGCGTCCTGCTGGCCCGGCCGCGCGGCGGGCAGGTTGTCGAGCACCTGCAACAGCGTGCGCGCGCCCATGTTCTCGATGTCCTGCTTGCTGATCACCTGCACCGGCGAGGCGGTTTCCACATCGCTGCGGCGGATGTTGGAGCCGGTTACTTCGATGCGCGACAGCTCGGTGGCTTTGGTATCGGGCGCTGCGTCCTGCGCGCCGGCACTGCCGACCACCGCAACGGCCAGGCCGAGTGCGATGGACAAGGGGGTGGCGGTGATGCGGCGATGGCGATGGCGTTCGGTCAACATCTTGGGCTCCTTGTTCGATCCGCAGCGTGGGGCTGGCGGTGGATGGGTGTGTTCGGGCAAACGTCCCCCGTGCCGCGGCCAGAGGGCCGCAGACGGGAAACGGGAGAGAGCTGTTTTTCTGAAAGCGTGTTTCTTCGGTTACGGCGACACGATGCTGGCGGTATCGCCCTCCTGTCCGATCAGGGCCGCATTGGCCCAGTTGCCACAGACCTGCGCGGGGTGGTCGCCCTGCGCTCCGAGCGTGCGCAGGCTCAGCCGCTGCAGGCCGCGCACGTCCAGCTCCGGTTTGACCACGCCGGGTGCGTTGACCAGGCCGCTGTCATACAGCAGCCGACCGTCACCCCACACCTGGAACTGCATGCCGCCGGCGGTGCGGCACTGATCATCGATGCCCAGGTCGGCGCGCAGCAGGCGCCAGCTGCCGTTGAGCTTCAGGTCGATCCGGCTGCTGGCATCGACGCCCAGGCCGCGGCGGAAATGCAGGCCGTTCATGCGCATTTCCGCCTGCCCACCGAAGGCGTGGTCGGTGGCGACGCTGGCCTGCAACGGTGCCGGCAGCGGCAGCGCAGACAGGTACAGCTGCTGCGCCGGGCCGTCCGGCTGCGGATGCTCCAGCACGTGGAAGGTGGACAGCACGATCGGGCCGACATCGCGCGGCTGCAGCGCATCCACCGCACGTGCCACGCTGCCCTGCGCAGCCGTCACCATCGGATCGACACCACTGGCGCCATCACCTTCCGGGTTCTGCGTGCTCAGCACGCGGAAGCGCAGCAGGCGGCCGGCATGGGCGGGGAAGTCGATCTGCTGCATCCCCTGCTGCAGGGTCAGACGACCGCGCTTGATCGGCTCACCCCACTCGCCGTTGCTGTCGGCCATGTAGATTTCATAGTCGCGGATCTGGCCGTTCTTCCAGTGCTGGTCGTTGCGCGGCGCCAGTTCGATGCCGTCGATCAGCTTGCGTTCGCCGAAGCCGAGCACCCATTCGTGCGCGCCGGTCTTGACCGCCTGGTTGCGCACGGTGCGGAACCACGTCGCCGGATCGTCGTCGAACGCCTTCTCCATCTCATAGCCCTGCTCCTCGGCCGGGCGGTTCACCACCAGCAGGCTGTCCGACGGCAGCGCGCGGCCCAGTTCCGGTGCGGCCGGGAAGGCATCGTCGGCCGGCGCGGCGGCAACCGGCAGGTCCAGCTGGAGTGCGAGTGGCTGGCGGATGTCGGTCGGCGCGGTGCGTACGTGCAGGGTGCCGCGGCGTTCGGCCGCGTCGAAGTACCAGCCTTCGTTGGCGCCCTGCCATGCTGCCTGGTCGGCCAGCATCGGCAGCGCACGGCCGTCCAGCGTCACGGCGGCGGGGCGCTGGCGGCTGAGCACGCGAAGCGCATAGCGCCGCTGCGGCAGCTGGCCGGCGTACCTGCCCTGCACCGGATCGATGCGCACCTGCACCGGGCCCATGCCCTGCGCCGGGGCCTGCACCGTGATCGCCTGCGTGCTCGATTCACCCTTCTCATAGCGGCGGGTGGTGCCATCGTCTTCGTACAGCGTGTACTGCGAGGTGCCCTGCGGGTACAGGTCGAAGGTCACTTCATCGAGCGGTTTTTCGCCGTCGTAGAGCATCGCCGGGTACATCGGGATGATCGCGCCGGCGCGCACGAACACCGGGATCGTGGCCAGGTCGACCGGGCGGTCCAGCGAACGTCCCTCGGCCCCGGCCTGCAGCTGGCGGCCATCCCAGTAGTCGATCCAGCGGCCCTGCGGCAAGTGGATGTCGCGGCGCCAGCCACGGCTCGCGGCCTGGCTGCGGTACACCGGCGCGATCAGCAGTTCGCGGCCGAGCAGGAACTGGTACTTGTGCGCCTCAGTGTAGGCCTGCGGGTCCTGCGGGTAATCCCACATCAGCGCGCGCAGCAGCGGTGCGCCGGTGGTGGCCGCGTCATGCGCCAGTCCGTACATGTACGGAGTCATGCGCATTTTCAACTTGAGGTAGTCGCGGTTGACGCTGCGGTAGGGTTCATCGAACCACCACGGGTGCTTGCGTGCATTGCCCGACCAGCCGGACATGCCCATCAGCACGGGGGTGAAGCTTTTCCACTGCAGGTCGCGGGTGAAGGTCTCGGCGCTGCCGCCGAAGATCGCGTCCACGTCGCCACTGGCGTAGGCCATGCCGGACAGGCCCGAGCCGATCAGGGTCGGGATGTGCCAGCGGATGTAATCCCAGCTGCTGCTCTGGTCGCCGGTCCAGGCCACCGCATAGCGCTGGATGCCGCCCCAGCCCATCACCGTCCACAGGAACGGGCGCGAATCGGAGTTGTCCATGATGCCGTTGAACGCGGACTGGTTGGCATCCATGGCGAACTGATAGCCCTTGCCGGTCCAGGCCACGTCCAGCTTCTGCACGCGGCTGCCGGCGGTACCGACTTCCCAGGCGATCTTGTCGACGCCGTTCTCGGTCCACAGGCCGGTCCTGAAGCCGTACTTCGCCAGCCCCTGCACGGTCTCGGGCAGCTTTTTGTAGCCGCAGCCGTAACCATCGTTGGGGAGGATCCAGCCGCCGGGCATGTCGTGCTCGCGGTACTGCCTGGCCACGCTGTCCACCACGTCGGGCGTGGTGCCGGTCGGGCCGTCGCTCCAGCCGTCGGGCACGCTGCCCGGCTTTTTGATGTTGTTGCCATCGTTGTAGCAGTCGGCGTCGCCATAGGAGAACGCCCAGCGCGGCAGCAGGCCGGCGCGGCCGGTCAGCGTGGTGTAACGGTCCAGCAGCGTATGCAGGCTCGGCCCGACGAAGTAGTACGCATCGAAGCGGTCCTCGCGGTGCAGCAGCGTGGCCTGGTCGGCCTGGCGCAGATCGTAGGTGCCGTCGCTCCAGGTATTGCGCAGCATGCCCCAGCCCCGCGAGCTCAACAGCATCGGCGCCGGGTTGGGGCGATCGCCTTCTTCCCAGCCACCGGAGTACGACACCTCCAGTTCGCGGCCCTTGAACTCGAAGCGGCCGTTCTGCTGGCCACCGCCGTAGAAGTGCTCATCGCTTTCGCTGGAGAGCACCTGCACGCTCTGGTCCTTGTCCAGGTCCAGCGGCTGCAGTTCGCGCCACAGCGCGACATCGCGGTCGCCCTCGCGGCGGACCAGCGCCAGGCGCAGTGGCTGGCGCTGGATGTGCAGGACCAGCGCATCGGTGCGGATGCGCACCCCGTTGGCATCCTCTTCCAGTTGGACGGCAACCTTCGCGGCCGGCTGCGGCAGCACGATCGGGGCGGCCTTGTCGCCGGCACCGGTGAGCGTGCCGTTGCGGCCGGCGCGCACGCGCAGGACGTCATCGCGCAACAGGTCCACGCGCACCGTGGCGCCGGTATCGGTGCTGAGCGTCCAACCGGGGGTGCCGTCGTTGGCGGGGGTGGCACTGATCGCACGCAGGTTACCCACCGGCGCGGCACTGGCGGTGCCGCCCAGCGCCACTGCGGCAAGCAGTGCAATCGTCAGACCAGTGCGTCGTAACCGGAAGTCCACCTTGCCCCCAAGCCCGCGGTCAGCGGGAAACTGAAACCAGTGCGGCCGACTCTAGGGCAGGGTCTCGAAAGATGTCAACAAATTGCAAAGAAAAAGGAAGGATTATTTATATAAAACGAAAGATACTGTGCCGCCCTGCTTTCCAAACGGCGCCTGAATACGCGTTTTGGACCGCTCGAAACCTTGCTGCGGCGCGGCATTCCGGTGAAGTCCTGACGGGAGCCCGTCAAGAAGACGACGAAAACTGTGACCGATCCACCTTTTCTTTATCTTTCGATATTTGACATTTCGAAAGAAAACGCAGAAGGTGCGGTCGCCCAACAGGAATTGCGAATGGACGCTTCTCTGCTCCCTGATTTGCCCACGTGGCAGCGCCTCGGTGGCGCCTATACCGCCGAAGAAATCGCTCAGCAGCCCCGGCTGTGGGCCGCGCTGGCCGGCCTTCTGGACGCAGCGCAGGCGCGCATCGATGGCTTCCTCGGGGAAGCCCTGCGCGATCCCGGACAGTTGGTGATCTTCACCGGCGCCGGCAGCTCGGGGTTCATTGCCGAGATGGTGGCCGACCAGATCAATGCGCAGTGGCCTGCCGAGGTCCGCGCCGTGCATACCACCAGCCTGCTGACCCATCCGGCGCTGTACCTGCGCCGCGACCGCCCGACCCTGCTGGTCTCGTTCGGGCGCAGCGGCTCCAGCCCGGAAAGCGTGGCGGCGGTGGATCTGGTCCGCGACCAGGTCGACCGCGCACGCTTCGTGGATATCACCTGCAATGCCGAAGGCGAACTCGCCAAGCGTGGTCACGGCCGCAGCGATACGCTGTCGCTGCTGATGCCGGCGGCCAGCTGCGACCGCGCCTTCGCGATGACCAGCAGCCTGAGCTGCATGCTGCTGGCCGCGCTGAGTGCGTTCGACAGCGCCCCGTGGGCGCAGCGCATGGAACGTCTGCACAGCCTGGCCAGCCACGGCGAACGCGCACTGGATGCCTGGGATGCGGCGGTGGCCACGCTGGCCCAGGCGCCATACGCGCGCGTCATCTATCTCGGCAGTGGGCCACTGGAAGCGGTCGCCCGCGAGGCCGCGCTGAAGGTGCTCGAACTCACCGCCGGCCAGGTGCTGGCGCTGGCCAATACCCCGCTGGGGTTCCGCCATGGGCCCAAGTCCACCCTCAACGGGGAAACCCTGGTGGTGATGCTGCGCAGCGCGCAACCGCTCGCCCGCCGCTACGAGCAGGACCTGTTGAACGAACTGCGCCGCGACGGCATCGCCGGGCGTGTGTTGTCGATCGGGCCGGACGATGCGGACCGCGCCGATGGCGACTTCGTCCTCGCCGCACCTGCACTGCCCGATCCGTGGCTGGCCCCGCTGTGGTTGCTGGCGCCGCAGTGCTATGCGCTGCAACGTTCGGCCGCGCTCGGCATGACGCCTGACAATCCCTTCCCCGACGGCACGGTCAACCGTGTGGTGCAGGGCGTGACCATCCACCCCCACGGCTGAGCGCGCATGCAGACCTGGTACGGCATCGACATCGGCGGCACCAAGATCGAACTGGTCGCGTGCGACGCCGCGCTGGCGGTGCATCATCGCCAGCGCGTACCGACGCCGACCCGGGACTACGCTGCGTTCCTGCAGGCGATCGTCGATCTGGTCGATGCGGCGGATGCCGCCCTCGGCCAGCGCGGGGTCGCCGTCGGCCTTGGCCTGCCCGGCGTGCGTGATCGCGCCAGCGGCCGCCAGCTCAGTGCCAATGTGCCCAGCCTGACCGGTCACACAGTCGGGGCGGACCTGCAGGCTCGCCTGCAGCGCCCGCTGGAACTGGGCAACGATCTGCAGTGCTTTGCCTTGTCCGAAGCGCATGACGGCACCGCCGCCGGGTATCCCAGCATGTTCGGGGCGATCCTCGGCACCGGTGCGGGCGGTGGCTTCTGCGTCGGTGGCCGGCTGATCGCCGGGCACAACGGCATCGCCGGCGAGTGGGGCCACTGGAGCCTGCCCGCCACACTGCAGCAGCGCCACGATCTGCCGCTGCTGGACTGCGGCTGCGGCCTGCGCGGCTGCCTGGAGCGGTACGTGTCCGGCAGCGGCCTGGCGATGATCCATGCGCGGCGCGGTGGTACAGCGCTGGATGCTGCCGAGGTGGTCGCACGCGCGCAGGCCGGCGATGCGATCGCGCAGCAGGCGCTGGACATCCACCGCGACCTGCTCGGCTACAGCTTCGCCAGCCTGATTCTCGCACTCGATCCGCACGTGATCGTGCTCGGCGGTGGGCTGTCCAAGCTGGAGCAGCTGTATCGCGATCTGCCGGCCGCGATCGCGCCGTACCTGTTCACCGGCGTGCGCGTGCCGCCGATCCTGCCGCCCACCTTCGGCGATGCCGGCGGTGCGCGGGGCGCCGCCCTGCTCGCGCGTCAGCACCATCCCTCCCCCTGAACACCGCTGTTACTGGAGTTGCCATGTCCGCCGTCCAATCGTTGATCGCCGCCCATCGCCAGGGCGCCCCCGTCGGGCTGTACAGCGTCTGCTGCAGCAACGCGCAGGTGTTGCTGGCGGCGATGCAGGTGGCGCAGCGTTACGACACCCTGCTGCTGATCGAGGCGACCTCCAACCAGGTCGATCAGTTCGGCGGCTATACCGGTATGACCCCACCGCAGTACCGCGACTACGTGCTGCGGCTGGCGCGCGATGCGGGCTTCCCGGCCGAGCGGCTGGTGCTCGGCGGCGACCACCTCGGTCCGAATGCCTGGCAGAAAGGCCCCGCAGCGGCCGCAATGGCCAACGCCCGCGAGCTGATCGCCGCCTATGTGGCCGCCGGTTTCCACAAGATCCACCTGGACTGCAGCATGTCCTGCGCCGATGACCCCACGCCGTTGCCGGACGCCATCGTCGCGGCGCGCTCGGCCGAACTGGCGCGGATTGCCGAGCGCACCGCTGCCGAGCACGGGCTGCCGCCGCCGGTCTACGTGATCGGCACCGAAGTGCCGATTCCCGGCGGTGAGGCCTCGCTGGCCGGTGGCCTGCAGGTGACGACGCCGGCGGCCGCGGCCACCACCCTGGCCATCCACCGCGAAGCATTTTCCGCCCCGGACCTGCTGCCCGCCTGGGAGCGCGTGATCGCGATGGTGGTGCAGCCCGGCGTGGATTTCGACCACAGCAGCGTGCACTACTACGACCCTGCCGCCGCCGCGGACCTGTCGGCCTTCGTCGAACAGCAGCCGCGCATCGTGTTCGAAGCACACTCCACCGATTACCAGACCGAAGCTGGCCTGCACGCGTTGGTCCGCGATCACTTCGCGATCCTGAAAGTCGGCCCGGCGGCAACCTATGCCTTCCGCGAAGCGGTGTTCGCCCTGGCGATGATCGAGCGCGAGCTGCTGCCGGCCACGCAGCACTCGCAGCTGATCGAGGTGCTGGACCGCTGCATGGTCGACAAACCCGGCAGCTGGCGCAGCTACTACCAGGGCGACGAACACGAACTGCGCCTGCTGCGCGCGTACTCGCTCAGCGACCGCAGCCGCTATTACTGGGGCGAGCCGGCGGTGCAGGCCGCGCTGGATACGCTCATCGCCAATCTCACCGCGCACGCGCCGCCGCAGATGCTGCTCAGCCAGTTCATGCCCGAACAGCTCAAGGCGATCGAAGCCGGCGAGCTGCAGCCCGAGCCGCTGGCGCTGATCCAGCACAAGGTCGCGCTGCGCTTGGCCGAGTATGCCCGGGCCTGCAATCGCAACCTCTCAAGCCCGAATAACGAAACCCGGCAGGCCAAGGAGCTTTCGGAACGGTAAGCTTCGGCTTTCCCTTTCGAACGGAATCGCCCCCATGCGAAACACCCGGCAGCGCCGCCAGCAGATCCTCCAGACCCTGGTCGAGCACGGCAACGTGCAGGTCAGCGAGCTGGTGGAGCGCTTTGCGGTGTCGGCAGTGACGATCCGCGCCGACCTGACCCACATCGAGTCGCAGGGGCTGGCCACGCGCACCCACGGGGGCGCCACGCTGGTGCGCACGCCGCCGCAGGAACAGGACATCCACGAGAAGGATGCGCTGAACCTGCCGATGAAGGACCGCATCGGTATCGAGGCGGCCAAGCTGGTCAAGGCCGGCGACAACATCATCATCGATTCCGGCTCGACCACGATGACCCTGGCGCGGCACCTGCGCGGGCATCGCGATGTCACGGTGATGACCAACGGGCTCAACATCGCCTGGGAGCTGGCCAATGCGCCCGGCGTGGAGCTGCTGCTCACCGGCGGGCTGCTGCGCAAGCAGTCGCTGTCGCTGCATGGCAGCCAGGCCGAGGCCAGCCTCAACACCTACAGCTTCGACACGTTGTTCCTCGGCGTGGACGGCCTGGACCTGCAGTTCGGCCTGACCACCCACCACGAGGCCGAAGCCAGCCTCAACCACCGCATGGTCGAGCGCGCGCGCCGCATCGTGGTGCTGACCGATGCCTCCAAGTTCGGCCGGGTCAGCCTGCACCGCATCGCGCGGCTGGACCAGGTCCATACCATCATCACCGACGCCAGCATCGAGCCCGAGTACCTGGAAGGGCTGCAGCGGCTGGGCGTCGAAGTGATCATCGCCGAGTCCCCGCCTTGACCGAGTCCCGCTCCCTGCACGGCCGCCTGCTCACCGACACCGGTTGGGTCCGCGGCGATCTCCATTTCGACCAGCGCATCACTGCCATCGATGCCGCGCACGCCGACCCGCGCGACGATGCGGAGGTGCCGCTGATCCTGCCCGGCTTCATCGACCTGCATGTGCATGGCGGGGCCGGGGTGGACATCATGCAGGGCGGCACGACCGCGCAGACGGTGGCCCGCGCGCACGCCCGGCATGGCACCACCGCGCTGCTGGGCACCACCATGACCGCGCAGGAAGACGACATCACGCGCGCGCTTGAAGGCCTGTCCGCTGCGATCGCCACGCGCGAACCCGGCATGGCGCGCGTGCTCGGCGTCCACCTGGAAGGCCCCTTCATCAGCGCGCAGCGCCTGGGCGCGCAGCCACCATTGGTGGTCGAGGCCACCCTGGCCGACGTTAAGCGCCTGCACGCGATCGCCCCGATCAAGGTGCTGACCCTCGCCCCGGAAATCGGCCAGCACCTCGCGCTGATTCCTGCCCTGAGCACGCTCGGCATCCGCGTGCAGCTCGGTCACAGCGCCGGCAGCTATGAAGACGGCGTGGCCGCATTGAACGCCGGTGCGGCCGGCTTCACCCATCTCTTCAACGGCATGACCGGCGTGGACCACTACCACCCGGGCATCGCCACCGCCGCACTCGCGCATGCGCAGTACGCCGAACTCATTCCCGATCTGCAGCACGTGCATCCCGGCGCGATCCGCACCGCGCTGCGCGCGATCCCGCGCCTGTACTGCGTCACTGATGCGACCGCCGCTACCGGCATGCCCGATGGCGAGTACGCGCTCGGCGTGCAGCGCGTGCACAAGTGCCTGGGCTGCGTGCGGCTGTCGAGCGGCTCGCTGGCCGGCAGCGCGCTGACCATGGACCAGGCGCTGCGCAATCTCGTCTCGCTCGGCCTGGACATCGCCGATGCCTCCAACCGGCTGTCGCGCTACCCGGCCGACTACCTCGGCATCGACGACCGCGGCCGTATCGCGACCGGTGCCTGGGCGGACCTGGTGGTGCTCGACCACGACCTGCGCGTGCGCGGCGTGGTGGTGGAAGGCGACGACATCGCGCTCGACTGAGCGTGGACTCCCGCGCCGCCATGGCGCACGCAGCAGCAGACAGGACCGGCACGATGAACGACGTTTCCGCAGCCATGCCCGTGCACGCCGGCGCTTCCGCGCCACGCTGGCCGGTACGCTATCTGTTGTTCATCGGTGGCATGGGCGGGCTGCTCTACGGCATCGACATCGGCATCATCGCCGGCGCCCTGCCCTATCTGGAGGCCACCGCCACCGCGAGCTGGCACCTGACCAGCCAGCAGCTGGGTTTCGTGGTCGCCGCGGTGCTGCTGGGCAGTGTGCTGTCCTCGCTGTTCGCCGGGATGGTCGCCGACCTGATCGGCCGCCGTGGCGCGATGCTGCTGGCCGGCGTGCTGTTCACCGCGAGCATTCCGGTGATGGCATTGTCCGATGGCTATGGCGCGCTGTTGATGGGGCGCCTGCTGCAGGGCATCAGTGGCGGCCTGATCGGTGTCGTCGTGCCGCTCTACCTGGCCGAAGTGCTCAGCCCGGAACGACGTGGGCGTGGCGCGGCAATGTTCCAGTTGCTGCTGACCATCGGCCTGGTGCTGGCGGCCGTGATCGGGCTGTACCACGCGCATGCAGTGGATGCGGCCACCGCCGCGGTGCGCCATCTGCCCGGCGCCGAGCAGCAGCGCCTGCTGTTCGACGTCAAGGATCACGCCTGGCGCACCATTTTCTGGAGCTGCCTGCTGCCTGGGCTGGTGTTCACCGGGGGCGTGCTGCTGATCAGTGAATCCCCCCGCTGGCTCGTGCGCCGTGGCCGCATCGACAAGGCGCGCCGTGCCCTGCAGCGTACCGTCGCCGCGGACGAGGTGGAGCCGACCCTGCAGCGCATGCAGGCCCCGGAAGAGATGCAGACCGGCCGCAACGGCAAGCGCGACCCGCTGCTCAGCCGCCGCTACGTGTGGCCGTTCGTGCTGGCCTGCCTGGTGCTGGCCTTCACCCAGGCCACCGGCATCAATTCGGTGCTGGCCTACGCGGTCAACATCCTCAACCAGGCCGGCCTGCCTGGCTCGGTGGCCAATGGCGCCGATGTGGCGATCAAGCTGCTCAATGCCGTGATGACGGTGGTCGCGCTGCTGCTGGTGGACCGCAAAGGCTGCAAGTTCCTGCTGATGCTGGGCAGTGGCGGCATCACGCTGTCGCTGCTGGCTGCGGCGCTGCTGTTCGTGCAGAGCGAACGCGGGCGGCTGGATGTGCAGGCCGCGCTGCAGCAGCAGGTGAGCGGCACCACCTTGTCGCTGCCACTGGATGCCGCGCAATGGCAGCGCCTGGACGGCAACGCCGGCACCGCGCCCCAGCAGCTGACCGTGTCCTACGCCTACGGCGGCTTCAGCAACGTGCGCTCACTGCGCAGCGACAACCCGATCGACGCCACGCTGCAGATCCGCCGCGAAGATGCGGTCTCCGCCGACAGCGTGATCGGCCGCTTCTTCCGCACGCTGCATCTCAACCCGTTCCCGGACCCGGCGCAGGCCGCGAACGCGCCGCTGGTGATCGAACGTGCGGTGATCGGCCCGGTGCCCTCGCCCACCCACGGCTGGCTGGTCGCCGGCTGCATCCTGCTGTTCGTGGCGTTCTTCGCGGTGGGCCCGGGCGTGTGCGTGTGGCTCGCGCTGTCCGAGCTGATGCCCACCCGCATCCGCTCCAACGGCATGAGCATCGCGCTGTTGATCAACCAGTTCGTTTCCACCGTGATCGCCGCGATCTTCCTGCCCACGGTCGGCCACCACGGCTACGCCAGCATGTTCTTCTTCTGGGCCGGTTGTACGCTGCTGTACTTCCTCATCGCTGCATTCTGGCTGCCGGAGACCAAGGGCAAATCGCTGGAGCAGATCGAGGCGAATTTCCGCTGAGCGCCTCCGCGGATCGCGAGGGGCTCAGGGCGCCTTGCCGGTGATCTCGGTATACAGCCGGTGGGCTTCCTCGTTGCTGTCCAGTCCGCTCACCTGCATGGACTGCGCGAAGGGGCCGGCGATGACGGCGACATTGAGGACCTGATCGCCAACGGTAAACGCCACACGCTTGGCGACGCGCGCTTCCGTCGCGGCGAGGATGCGCGGCGCCGCGGCATCCGTGAAGCGCAGGATCAGCGTCCCGTGTCCGGTGGTCCCGTCGCTGCCCACGGCCACCGAGGCGATGTCGGCCGTGGTGATGAAGGCCGGCTCGATCAGGGGCAGCACGTTGCCGTCGCGGTCCTTGAGCGTGGTGACGCCGGGGTGGCGGGCATCCTCGGCCACCTCACGCATCTGGATGCGTGCGTTCGCCAGCGGTGCGACGCCCGCCGGTGTCTCGTTCGCCGCCGGCGCAGGAGGTGCCTGGGTGCAGGCGCTCAGTCCGGCACCCAGCATCATGGTGGCGATCAGCAGACAGCTGCGCATGCGGGTTTCTCCTTGTGTGGGGGCACGAGTATCGCCGCTGCGCGTGCTCAGCGCAGGCGGCGGATGCGCCAGGCCACCACGATCTGCAGTACGCCATAGAGCAGGCTGCCGATCCCTATCCACAGCGTGGTGACGGCAATCCCCGCCATCGGGTTGGCCACCATCACCGCACCGAGCACGATGGCCAGCACGCCGCTGACGATCAGCAGCCACTCGCCCTGGATTTCCTTGCGCACCCGGACCGCGAACACGATGCGGTAGAGGCCGGCGACGATCAGCCAGGCCGCCAGCAGCAGGATCAGCACGCTGGCCGTGGCCAGTGGGTTGAGCACGGCCAGCACGCCGAACACCAGCGAGGCCAGCGCATAGACCAGCAGCCAGCCGCGCGGCACGCCACTGCGGCCGAACAGCGCGAACAGGCTGATCAGGCCTTCCACGAGGGCCATCACGCCAATCGCCCAGGCCAGCGCGGTGGCGGCCGACAGGGGCCGCGTGATCGCGATCAGCCCGAAGACCACGGCAACCACGCCGTACAGCATCAGCACCCACCAGCTGCGGCCGATGACAGTGAGAAGGGGTGAAGTGCGCGAATCCGGCGGCAGGTTCATGTGACGTCCTTGCGGGGATGATGACGGGCCGATGGTACGACCCCGCGCCGTGCAGGGCGCGGCAACGGGGGTCACGGCACCCGCGCACAGACCCAGACCTGCATCGGCCCGGCGCCGGCATACTGCAGCGCGCGCAACGCGGCATCGGTGGTCGCCCCGGTGGTCATCACATCATCGACGATGGTCAGCCCGGCGGGCGGATGCCCACGCACGGCGAACGCATCGCGCAGGTTGCTGCGCCGGGCGTCCGCATCCAGCGTCGATTGCGCGGCGGTCTGGCGGGTGCGCTGCAGCCCGTTCCAGAGCGGGCAGCACAGCCCGCGTGCCAGTGGCTTGCTCAGTTCCAGCGCCTGGTTGTAACCCCGCTGGCGCAAGCGGCGGCGGTGCAGTGGCATCGGTTGCAGCGGCCCGGCCAGAAACGACGGCACGCGCTGCAGCATGAGCTGCGAGAGCAACCGTCCCGCGGCCAGATCCTGGTGGAATTTGAACCGGATGAGCAGCCTGTCGATCGGCGGCGCGTACAGGAACGCGGCACTGGCCGCCGCCTGGCGGGGACAGTCGTCCACACATCGCTCGCAGTGATCGCCGTCGGCGTCCCCGGGGTCGTCCACCGCCAGCGGCAGGGCGCAACGCCGGCAGGCACGGTCGTTCCACGGCAGCGCCCGATGGCAGGCGCGGCACAGGTCCATGCCGTCCTCGCCGGGACAATCGCAGACCAGGCAGCGCAACGGCAGGATCTGCCAGCCCAGCCAGCCCAGCGCACCGTAAACTTTAGATAAGATCATATGGTTGACAGATGGTGACAGCCTCACCAGACTGCCGCCCTTTCGTTCCACTATCTGTCAGGACACTCCCATGGCTTCTGTCATCCGCCACGACTGGCACCGCGAAGAGGTACTGGCCCTGTTCGCGCTGCCCTTCCCGGTCCTGCTGCATCGCGCGGCCAGCGTGCACCGCGAGCAGTTCGACCCGGCGGACGTCCAGATCTCGACCCTGCTCTCGGTCAAGACCGGCGGCTGCCCGGAAGACTGCGCGTACTGCCCGCAGGCGCAGCGCTACAGCACCGGCGTGGACGCACAGAAGCTGATGGCCACCGACGAGGTGGTCGCCAAGGCGCGCCAGGCCAAGGCGGCCGGCGCTTCGCGGTTCTGCATGGGCGCGGCGTGGCGCTCGCCCAAGGACCGCGACATCCCCAAGGTGGCGGCGATGATCCGCGAGGTGAAGGCGCTCGGCCTGGAGACCTGCGCCACGCTGGGCATGCTCAGCGGCGAGCAGGCCACCGCGCTGCGTGAGGCCGGGCTGGATTACTACAACCACAACCTGGACACCGCGCCGGATTATTACGATTCGATCATCCACACGCGCCAGTACCAGGACCGTCTGGACACGCTGGCGCATGTCCGCGATGCCGGGCTGAAGACCTGCTGCGGCGGCATCGTCGGCATGGGCGAGACGCGCGAGCATCGCGCCGGCCTGCTGCTGGCGCTGGCCACCCTGCCCGCCCACCCGGATTCGGTGCCGATCAACCGCCTGGTGCAGGTGGCCGGTACCCCGCTGCACGGCACTGCCGCGCTGGACCCGTTCGAGTTCGTGCGGATGATCGCAGTGGCGCGCATCATCATGCCTCGCTCGATGGTGCGGCTCTCGGCCGGGCGCGAGGCGATGAGCGATGAGCTGCAGGCGCTGTGCTTCCTGGCCGGAGCCAACTCCATCTTCCATGGCGAAAAGCTGCTGACCACCGGCAACCCGGACACCGAACGCGACCTGTCCCTGTTCGAACGGCTGGGGCTGCGCCCGATGGCGGTCACGGTGGATGCCACCGGGCACGACCACCCGGGTACGGTCCATGCCGACATCACCGCCGGCGGCAGCTGCGGGCAGGCGGCCTGAGCCCCGAGCAGCGGGCCCGGCAACCGGGTACGCTAACGGCCCACCCGGACCCCCTGACGACCATGGCCCGTCCTGACCTGCACGACCGCATCCAGGCCCAGCGCAAGCTCCGCGACGCGCTGGGGCGCCTGCGGGTGCGCCGCGTGGTGAGCCGGCGCGATGGCGTGCAGCTGGAAGTGGATGGCCACTGCCTGACCAACTTCTGCAGCAATGACTACCTGGGTCTGTCCCAGCAGTTCGGCGTGGTCAGCGCACTGCAGGATGCCGCCGCGCGCGAAGGCGCCGGCGCGACCGCCTCGCACCTGATCTGCGGCCACCACGCGCTGCATGACGCGCTCGAACGGGAGATGGCCGACTGGCTCGGCTATCCGCGGGCCCTGCTGTTCGGCAGTGGCTTCGCCGCCAATCTCGCCGTGCAACAGGCACTGCTCAGCGAGGAGGACGATGTCTGCGTGCAGGACCGGCTCAACCACGCCAGTCTGCTTGATGCCTCGCGCCTGGCCGGTTGCCGCCTGCGCCGCTACCCGCATCTGGATACCGAAGGCGCACTGCGCCAGCTCAAGCACGCGCCGAGCGGCGCGGCGATGCTGGCCACCGACGGCGTCTTCAGCATGGACGGCGACATGGCGCCGCTGCGGTCGTTGTCGCTGGTGGCGCGCATGCAGGAAGCGCTGCTGTACGTCGATGACGCGCATGGCATCGGCGTGGTCGGTGAACACGGCCGCGGCTGCGTGGCCGAGGCCGGCCTGGGCGTCAACGATGTGCCGCTGCAGCTGGCGACACTCGGCAAGGCACTGGGCGGCAGTGGTGCGGTCGTGCTCGGCGATGAGGCGATGATCCAGCACCTGGCCGAAACGGCACGCCCCTACATCTACACCACCGCCGTGCCGCCGGCCCAGGCCGCCGCCGCATTGGCCGCGGTGAAGCTGGCGCGCCGCGATGACTGGCGCCGCGAGAAGCTCGCCGAACTGATCGGCCTTTTCCGCACCGGCGCCCGCCAGCACGGTCTGGAACTGATGCCATCCGATACCCCGATTCAACCCCTGCTGTGCGGCGCCGAGTCCACCGTGATGGCGATGTCGGCCGCGCTGGAAGCAGCCGGTTTCCTGGTCAGCGCGATCCGCCCGCCGACCGTCCCCGAGGGCAAGGCGCGCCTGCGCGTGACCTTGTCCGCGCTGCATGCGCCGGCACAGGTCCACGCGCTGGTCGATGCGATCGCCCATGCACGCGACACTGCGGTCCAGCAGCACGCACTGAATGCCCTGACCGCGTGATGCCGCAGCGTTGAGCATGCATATCGAGGTCATCGGCCAGGGCCCGGCACTGGTCCTCATCCACGGCTGGGCCCTGCATGGCGGTGTGTTCGCGCCGCTGGTGGAGCGCCTGTCCGCGCACGTCCAGCTGCACCTGGTGGATCTGCCCGGCCACGGCGCCAGCCGTGACGACACCACGCCGCTGCGCCTGCCCTACGTGGTCAATGCCATCGCCGCCGCCACGCCACCGGCGGTCTGGTGCGGCTGGTCGCTCGGTGGCCTGTTCGCCCTGCATGCCGCCGCGACGCTGCCGCAGGTACGCGGCCTGGCGATGATCGCGGCCACGCCGCGTTTCGTGCGCGGCGATGACTGGCCGCACGCGGTGGAGCCGGCGGTGTTCGAGCAGTTCGGCCAGGATCTCGCGCAGGACTACCGCGGCACGCTGGAGCGCTTCCTGGCGCTGGATGCGATGGGCTCGGAGCACGCGCGGCAGGAACTGCGCACGCTGCGCGAAATGCTGGTCGCCCGCGGTGAACCGGCCCCGCGCGCATTGCAGGAAGGCCTGCGCCTGCTGGAGAACACCGACCTACGCGGCGCCCTGGCCACCTTGGGCAAACCGAGCCTGTGGCTGGCCGGCCAGCGCGACCGCCTGGTCTCGGCGCGGGCCATGCAGGCCGCCGCGGCACGGGTGCCGGGCGCGCAGGCCCACGTGGTCGCCCAGGGCGGGCACGCGCCGTTCCTGGGCCATACCGACGAGGTCGCCACGCAGCTGCAACACTTCGTTGCCGCACTGTCTTGACCTGTTCCGGCCACGCATCGCCGATCATGTACGCCTGCCTTTCCCCACAGGACTGACCCATGGATCTTGGAATCGCCGGCCGCTGGGCCCTGGTCTGCGCCGCCAGCAAAGGCCTCGGGCTGGGCTGCGCGCGCGCACTGGCACGCGAAGGCGTCAACGTGGTCATCGCCGCGCGCGGTGAAGCGGCCCTGGACCGCGCCGTGCTCGAGCTGCAGGCCCTGCCGGGTGCGCGCCGGGTGATCGGGGTCGTCGCCGACATCGCCACCACCCAAGGCCGCGACGCTGCGTTGGCCGCCTGTCCGCAGGTCGACATCCTGGTCAACAACGCGGGTGGCCCGCCGGCGGGCGATTTCCGCCAGTTCAGCCGCGAAGACTGGATCGCCGCGCTGGATGCCAACATGCTGGCCCCGATCGAGCTGATCCGCGCCACCGTGGACGGCATGATCGAGCGCGGCTTCGGCCGCGTGGTCAACATCACCTCCTCGTCGGTGAAGGCCCCGATCGACATCCTCGGGCTCTCCAACGGCGCACGCGCAGGACTGACCGGGTTCGTGGCCGGACTGGCCCGCAAAACCGTCGCGCACAATGTCACCCTCAACAATCTGCTGCCGGGCCAGTTCGATACCGACCGCCTGCGCGGCAACTTCGCCTACCTGGCGCAGCAGCAGGGCATCGACGCCGGCCAGCTGGCCGAACGCAAACGCACCCACATTCCCGCGGGCCGTTTCGGCACCGCTGACGAGTTCGGCGCCGCCTGCGCGTTCCTGTGCAGCGCGCAGGCCGGCTACATCACCGGGCAGAACCTGCTGATCGATGGCGGCGCCTACCCGGGCACCTTCTGATTCCACCCGCACCACTGTTTTGAGCCGTGAGTACCCCATGACGTCCAGCTTCGATCCGCATCACGTCCGCCGCGCCTTCTCGCGCGCCGCCAGCAGTTACGACGCCGCCGCCGCGCTGCAGCGCGAGGTGGAGAAGCGCCTGCTTGAATCGCTGGACTACCTGGAAAGCCGCCAACCGCAGGTGGTGCTCGATGTCGGCAGCGGCACCGGCCACGCCAGCGCGCTGATGAAGAAGCGCTGGCCGAAGGCGCAGGTGATCGCGCTGGATCTGGCCCAGCCGATGCTGCGCGAAGCGAAGAAGCAGGCGGGCTGGTGGAAGCCGTTCTCGCGCGTGTGCGGCGATGCGCAGGCGTTGCCGGTGCTGGACCAGAGCGTGGATGTGATCTTCAGCAACCTGTGCCTGCAGTGGGTGGAGGATCTACCGGCAGTGTTCGCCGGGTTCCGCCGTGCGCTCAAGCCGGGCGGCCTGCTGCTGGTCTCCACGTTCGGGCCGGAGACGCTGATCGAACTGCGCGATGCGTTCGCCGCCGCCGACGAGGTGCCGCATGTCAGTCGTTTCGCCCCGATCGCGCAGTTCGGCGATGCGCTGATGATGTCCGGCTTCCGCGATCCGGTGCTGGACCGCGACCTGTTCACCCTGACCTACGACGACCTGACCGCGCTGATGCGCGAGCTGCAGGCGATCGGCGCCACCAACGCGCGCCAGGACCGCCGCCACACACTGACCGGGCGCGGGCGTTTCGATGCCGCGCGTGACGCCTACGAGCCGCTGCGGCGCGACGACGGCAAGCTGCCCAGCAGCTGGGAAGTGATCTACGCACACGCCTGGGCACCAGAAGGTGGCGCGCCGATCCGCGAGCGCGGTCACGATGTCGCCACGGTGCCGGTGTCGGCGATTCCGATCCGCCGCAGAACGCCCTGAGCCGATCGCGCTGATCGAGGTGATCGCGCCGGCCGCGGTGATCACGGTGATCCCGTAGAGCCGACCGTTGGTCGGCTGGCCGCACGGCGGCCCGGGCCAGCCGACCAACGGTCGGCGCTACGACGGGAACAGGTCGCGGTGGAAGAAATAGATTTCCTGCGCCAGGAACCGCCAGCTGGTGTGGAAGCTGCGGAAGCGCGTGCTCGGCGTGGACGAGGCCAGCGCATCGATGCCCAGTTCGCGGCACAGCCGCAGCGCGCGCGCCATGTGCAGCGGGTCGCTGACGATGATCACGCGGTGCAGCTTGCGCTGCTCCATCAAGCGCCGCGCCTCGATCAGGTTCTGCCGGGTGGTGCGTGAGGCGGTCTCGATCAGGATCGCGTCATCGGGCACGCCCTGCTTGAGCGCGTAGCGACGCGCCACCTGCGACTCGGAAAAACGCGCGCCGGTGCCGCCATAGCCACCGGTGAAGATCAGCAGCGGGGCATAGCCCTGCTGGTAGAGATCCAGCCCGTGGCGGATGCGCTCTTCGAACACCGGCGAAGGCTTGGCGTCATAGGCTGCCGCGCCGAGCACGATGATCGCGTCGGCCCTCTGCGCTTGGTCGCGCTCGCCGATCCAGACGATCCACGCCGTGACCCCGAGCAGCCACACGGCCAGCACGATGCACAGCCGCCACAGCCACCCGAACACGCCCACCCCGGTGCGTCGGCTCATACCGCGCCCCACGGCAGCGCATCCAGATCCACATTGCCCCCGGAAAGCACCACGCCCACCCGTTTGCCGGCAAAGCGTGCCGGTTCGGCGAGGATCGCCGCCAGGGCGATCGCCGAGGATGGTTCCACCACCTGCTTGAGCACCTGCCAGATCAGCCGCATCGCCGCGACAGTCGCCTCATCGGCGACGGTGATGACCTGGGCCGCGCCCTGCAGCAGCGCGAAGTTGGGCGCGCCGAGCGTCCCGCGCAGGCCATCGCAGACGGTGTGGGGGGTGAAATCGATGCGGCGCTCGCCAGCGGCCAGCGAGCGCGCGGTATCGTCCGCGCCCAGCGGCTCGGCCAGGACCAGCTCGGCCAGCGGGGCGGCGGCCTGCAGTGCCAGCCGCGTACCCGCGGCCAGGCCACCGCCGCCCACCGGCACCACCATCATCTCCAGCCCTTCGCTGGCATGCAGCAGTTCCAGCGCGGCCGTACCCTGGCCGGCAATGACGCACGGGTCGGTATAGGGATGGACCAGGGTCGCCCCGGTTTCGGCCTGGACTTGGGCGCACATGGCTTCGCGCGCGGCGATCGAGGCATCGCAGCGCCACAACGTGGCCCCGTGGCGGCCGATGTTGGCCAGTTTCGCCGCTACCGCGCCCTCGGGCACGACCACGTGACAGGCAATCCCACGGGTACGCGCGGCCAGCGCCAGGGCGGCGCCATGGTTGCCCGAGGAGTGGGTGACCACCCCGCGCCGGGCCTGCGCCTCGGTCAGCGCCCACACAGCATTGCAGGCACCGCGGAATTTGAAGGCGCCGCTGCGCTGCAGGTGTTCGGCCTTGAAGACCACGGTGGCGCCGGTCAGCGCATCCAGGGTGCGCGAGCGCAACACCGGGGTCACGCAGGCGTGCGCGGCAATGCGCGCCGCCGCCGCCAGCACGTCGTCAACACAGGGCAAGGGTGAATCGCTCATGACGCAAGATTAACGTATGCCCCCTGCCCACATCCGACTTGATGAACGTGTCAGCATGGCAACCATTCATTCGGATCGGGCCGAGTTAAGGGCTGATTCAATGCCCTGGGCCGAAGCTGGCCCTACAGCCCGTTGGGGGGACCCATCATGAAAATGCGCCTTGTTCTTGCCGGTGGCCTGTTGTTGGCCCTGTCCGGCTGCGCGACGTACGACTATGTCGGCGGTGGCGGCGGCAGCGGCTACTACCACGGCGCACCGTCGGTCGAGTATCGCTACCCGGCCGGATACCCCTATGGGTACGGCAGCGGCTACTACGGTGGCGGGTATTACGGCTATGGCGGTGGCTACGGCTATCCGGTGTATCGCCCGTATCCGAACTATCGCCCGCCGCACAATCACCGCCCACCGCCGCGCCCCGGCCATGGCAACGGCAACGGCAACCCGACCCGTCCGCCGGATCGCCCGCGGCCGAACAACGGCGGCTCGCCGTGGCGGAACATGGATTCGCTCGGTGGGCCGCGTAGGCCGCCGCAGCAGCAACGGCAGCAACAGCAGCGTCCGTCGCCGCCGCAGGCACGCCCGACCCAGGCGCCGCGTCCGTCTTCGCCGAGGATGAACGGTTCCCCGTGGCGGAATCTCAACAATGCGAACCAACGCACAGTTGAGCCCTGAGATGGCTTGATTTTCACGCGCCCGGCAGTTCACTCTAGCCGGGCGGTGACAGCCACGGTCACAAAGTGTCAAAAGCGACAAGTGGCGTCACATTCGGCTCTATGTCGATATCCGCCAGGAACATCTGGATCCCCCCTGTTCCGGCCCTGTCGGATGTCGGCACCTTAAACGCAGAAGGCCCCGCTACTGGCGGGGCCTTCTGTATTTGGGCGGCGCGTTCGCGCTGGAACCGGCAAAAAAACAGGGCCGACAGTCCCCCGACTGCCGGCCCCTCTGCTTCCCCACGATGCGCTTGGACCGGCCCCTGTTCCAATTCCGGTCCGTTGCGCACAAGGCGCATGCCATCCTGGGTGCTATTGGGTTATCTGCAGAAAACGTGCCAACTTGAGGGTGGATTTCATGGCCCCCGACGAATGGCGCTAAAATCGCCACCCGCGCCCTGCCTCCAGGGCTGATCCGGGCCGCCCGGCCCCGTCCCGAGCTCCTCCGCCATGACTGACTCCTTCTACCGCTACGACGTGATCGTCATCGGCGGCGGCCACGCCGGCACCGAAGCCGCGCTGGCGGCCGCACGCAGCGGTGCGCGCACCCTGCTGCTGACCCACAACGTCGAAACCATCGGTGCGATGAGCTGCAACCCGGCCATCGGCGGCATCGGCAAGGGCCACCTGGTCAAGGAAATCGACGCCCTGGGCGGCGCAATGGCGCATGCCGCCGATCGCGCCGGCATCCAGTGGCGCACGCTCAACGCCTCCAAGGGCCCGGCCGTGCGCGCCACCCGCTGCCAGGCCGACCGCAATCTGTACCGCATGGCGATCCGCCAGATCGTCGAGGCCCAGCCCAACCTGACCGTGTTCCAGGCGGCGGTCGATGACCTGGTCATCGAGGGCGATGCCGTGCGTGGCGCGATCACCCAGACCGGCCTGCGCTTCAGCGCGACCGCCGTGGTGCTGACCGCCGGCACCTTCCTGGCCGGCAAGATCCACGTCGGTGAGACCCAGTACGCGGCCGGTCGCATGGGTGACCCGCCGGCGACCACGCTGGCCGCGCGCCTGCGCGAGCGCCCGTTCGTGATCGACCGCCTGAAGACCGGCACGCCGCCTCGCATCGACGGCCGCTCGCTGGATTACCGCCTGATGGAAGAACAGCCCGGCGACGACCCGCGCCCGGTGATGTCCTTCCTGGGCAGCGTGGACGAGCATCCGGCGCAGGTCAGCTGCTGGATCACCCACACCAGCGAGCGCACCCACGAGATCATCCGCAACGCGCTGCACCGCTCGCCGCTGTACAGCGGCCAGATCGAAGGCATCGGCCCGCGCTACTGCCCCTCCATCGAGGACAAGGTGGTGCGCTTCGCCGAAAAAGCCAGCCACCAGATCTTCGTCGAGCCCGAAGGGCTGGACGTGGTCGAGATCTATCCCAACGGCATCTCCACCTCGCTGCCATTCGATGTGCAGCTGGAGCTGGTGCGCAGCATGCGTGGCTTCGAGAACGCGCACATCACCCGCCCCGGCTATGCGATCGAATACGACTTCTTCGACCCGCGCGGGCTGAAGAACACGCTGGAGACCAAGACCGTCAGCGGCCTGTTCTTCGCCGGCCAGATCAACGGCACCACCGGCTATGAAGAAGCCGCCGCACAGGGCCTGCTGGCCGGCCTCAACGCCGCCCGCTTCACCCGTGACGACGCCGGCTGGTGCCCGCGCCGCGACGAGGCCTATCTGGGCGTGCTGGTCGACGACCTGATCACCCACGGCACCAACGAGCCGTACCGCATGTTCACCAGCCGCGCCGAGTACCGCCTGCAGCTGCGCGAGGACAATGCCGACGTGCGCCTGACCGGCCTCGGCCGCGAACTGGGGCTGGTCGATGACCGCCGTTGGAGCGCATTCCAGACCAAGCAGGACGCGGTGGCGCAGGAGACCGCGCGGCTGCGCGCCCTGTGGGCCACGCCGGGCAATGCGCTCGGCCGCGAGGTGGAAGCCACGCTGGGAGTGGCGGTCAGCCGCGAAACCAACGTGCTGGACCTGATCAAGCGCCCGGAACTGGACTACGCCAAGCTGATGCAGGTGCCGTCGCTCGGCCCCGCCGTGGCCGACGCCAAGGTGGCCGAACAGGTCGAGATCGGCGTGAAGTACGCCGGCTACCTGGACCGCCAGCGCGACGAGATCGAACGCCAGCAGCGTCATGAAAACACCGCCATCGCCGCCGATTTCGATTACGCCAGCGTGCGCGGTCTCTCGGCCGAAGTGCAGCAGAAGCTCGAGCGCGTGCGGCCGCAGACCATCGGCCAGGCCCAGCGCATCCCCGGCATGACCCCGGCGGCAATCTCGCTGCTGCTGGTCCATCTGGAACGCGCGCGCCGCATCCGCGCCGCGTAACGCGGCATGCCCCCGGTAGAGCCGACCGTTGGTCGGCTGCACAACAACCCGGTAGAGCCGACCGTTGGTCGGCTGCACAGCCACCGCCGGGGGATTCCGGGCAGCCGACCAACGGTCGGCTCTACCGTCGATGCCGTGCGGTTGCGCCGTCGCGCAGTCGCGCGGTCGTGCGGTCGGCGGTCGCGCAGTCGCGCAGTCGCGCAGTCGATGGTCTGCGCGCCAGCGGCGGTTGGCGGGCACACCCGCGTTATCATCGGGGGCCGGGACAACGCGGCAGGCGGCGTCCCAGTCCCTGCGTTGCCGGAGTTCATGCATGTCCCCGATCCGCCCCTTCCTCGACAAACTGCCGGTGCTCGGCGAACGCGTCTACATCGATCCGGCCAGCACCATCATCGGCGATGTGGTGCTGGGCGATGACGTTTCGGTCTGGCCGGGCACGGTGATCCGCGGGGATGTGAACCACGTGCGGATCGGTGCGCGCAGCAACATCCAGGACGGCACCATCATCCACGTCAGCCACCACAGCCCGTTCAACAAGGGCGGCTACCCCACCATCATCGGTGAGGGTGTCACGGTCGGCCACGGCACCATCATCCATGCCTGCACGATCGGCGATTACTGTCTGATCGGCATGGGCGCCTGCATCCTCGATGGTGCGCAGGTGAACACGCACGGGTTCCTGGGCGCCGGCGCGGTGCTCGGCCCGGGCAAGGTGGTCGGCGAGGGCGAGCTGTGGCTGGGCAACCCCGCACGGCTGGCGCGCACGCTCAGCGACAAAGAGATCGAATCGCTGCATTACTCGGCCGATCACTACGTGCGCCTGAAGGACCAGTACCGGGGGTGATGGTGGCCGCGCCGCTGGGCATCGGGATCGGTGCGCGGTAAAGTCCTCAGCCGACCAGGAAGCAGTCGAGACCCGCATGCCCCCGCTGGCAGCCCGGAGAGGAATCCGGCATCCCCTGTGGCCTTCCCTACGGCCCACCGTGACGCGCCGCCCATGAGCGCGCCCATGCTGGATACCTACCGGGAGGTCATCACCCCCGAAGGCGTGCCCCTGCACCTGCCCGTCGCTGGTCCGTTGCCGCGTGCGCTGGCGTGGGCGATCGACTTCGTGATCCGGGTCGGCGCACTGATGATGCTGAGTATTCCGCTGGCCTTCCTCGGCGGGTTCGGCCAAGGGCTCTACCTCGGCCTGATGTTCCTGCTGATGTGGGCCTACACGATCGTCCAGGAGGCGTGCTGGGGCCGCACCCTGGGCAAGCGCGCGATGGGCCTGCGCGTGGTCGCGCGCGATGGTGGGCCGATCGGCTGGATGAGCGCGATCACCCGCAACCTGCTGCGCACCGTGGACATGCTGCCGTTCGGCTATGCGCTGGGGCTGCTGTCGAGCCTGTTCGATGCGCATGGCCGCCGCCTCGGCGATCTGGTCGCCGGCACCGTGGTGATCCATCAGGGCGCCGCGCCGCTGGGCGGCACGGTGCCGGTCGGCAGTGTGCTGGTACCACCGCAACCGCTGCAGCCGGCCGAACAGGCCGCCGTGGTCGCTTTCGCCGAGCGTGCGCCGCGGCTGTCGGCGCCACGCCAGCAGGAACTGGCCGATATCGCCGCGCCGCTCACCGGAAGCCACGGCCAGGTCGGCGTGCTGCGCCTGTATGCGATGGCCAACTGGCTGTTGGGGCGGCGATGAGGCAGGAACAGTTCGTCGCCCGCTACCAGGCCGAATGGCAGGCGCTGGAGCACTGGCTGGCCCAGCGCGGTGAGCACCCGCGGCAGGCGCGCCGGCAGCCAGCACACGAGGGCCTGGACGATGGCGACTTCCCGCAGCGTTACCGCCGCCTGTGCCAGCAGCTCGCGCTGGCGCGCCGGCGCGGTTACAGCCCGCAGCTGGTGGCGCGGCTGCAGCAGCTGATGCAGCAGGGCCATACCCTGCTGTACCGCACCCCGCGCCCGCAGTGGCAGCGCGCACTCGCCTTCCTGTTCGCCGATTTCCCGCAGCTGGTGCGCAGCCAGGCCCGCAGCATGTGGGTCGCTGCGGCGTTGTTCGTGGTGCCGCTGGTGGGCAGTTTCGCGCTGATCCTGTGGCGCCCCGAGCTGATCCACCTGCTGCTGGACAACGCGCGCATCGCCGAGTTCGAGCGCATGTACGATCCGGCCTCGCCGAACCTGGGCCGCGACAGCGGCACCAACTGGACGATGTTCGGCTACTACATCATGAACAACATCAGCATCGGCCTGCGCACGTTCGCCTTCGGGCTGATCGCCGGTGTCGGCACCGTGTTCGTGATGCTGTTCAACGGCGTCGGCATCGGATCGGTGGCCGGGCATCTGCAGCATATCGGCCACGGCGATCCGTTCTGGCGCTTCGTGGTCGGCCATGGTGCATTCGAGCTGACCGCGATCGTGATCGCCGGCGGCGCTGGGCTGCAGCTGGGCATGAAACTGCTGGCGCCCGGTCGCCGGCGGCGCATCGATGCGCTGGTCGAGGGCGGTGTGATCGGGGCCAAGCTGTGCGTGGGCGTTGCCGCGATGCTGCTGGTGGCCGCCTTCATCGAAGCGTTCTGGTCCTCGATCGCCGCGATCCCGGCGTGGGGCAAATACAGCGTGGCCGCGGTGCTGTGGACCGCGGTGTTCGTGTGGTTGTGGCGCGGCGGGCGCGGAGCGGCCGATGCAGATTGATCGGCTCAACATCGTGCTGCGCGCGCGCTCGGGCTGGGAGGCCATGGAGCTGGGGATGGCCCTGGTGCGACGGCACGCCGCGGCGATCTGGGCGCCGTGGGTGAGCGTGTCGCTGCCGGTGTTCGTGCTGCTCAACGCGCTGGCCTGGTGGACGGACAGCTTCGGCTGGGCCTGGTTGGCGATGTGGTGGCTCAAGCCATTGTTCGAACGCATCGCGTTGTACGTGATCTCGCGCGGGGTGTTCGGCGATGCCTCGACGACCACGCAGACACTGCGCGCGCAGCGCACGTGGGGCTGGCAGGGCTTCTGGGGCTACCTCGGCTGGCGGCGCCTGAGCCCGCTGCGCCCGGTGCTGCTGCCGGTGAATCTGCTCGAGGGCACGGACGCTGCGCATCGCCGCCAGCGTCGGCGTGCGATCGCCGGCGGCGCGGTCGGCCACGCGCTGCTGCTGACGCTGGTGTGCATGATCTTCGAGATCGTGCTGGTGGTCGGCGGCATCGCGGCGGTGTTCCTGTTCATCCCGGTGGACCTGTTGTCCGAGTCCTGGCGCGCGGCGTGGGAGCTGGCCAAGCAGGACATGCCGGCGTGGATGCAGCTGGGCGTGAACCTGCTGTTCTGGGCCGCTGCGACGTTGATCGGTCCGTTCTACGTCGGCGCCGGCTTCGGCCTGTACCTGGACCGGCGCACGCAGATGGAAGCGTGGGATCTGGAGATCGCCTTCCGCCGCCTGCACGCCCGGCTGCAGCAGGCCGCGCCGCTGCTGGTGCTGGCCCTGGTGCTGATCTGGCCGGGCGCGGCGCTGCACGCCCAGCAGACACCGCCGTCGTCCAACAGCAAGGGGGCGGTGGCTGCACCGGCTGCCGCGCCGTCGCTGGAGGACGGTCTGGCGCCCGCGGCCGACGCGGGGTCCGATGCGCCTGAGGATGAAGACGCCGAAGACGAGGCGCCGGACGCTCCCACCCGGACGTTCGACAATGACCCGGACAACACTGCGGTCGGCGTCTTCGGCAACGAGGCGGTGGACACCGCCGGCTTCCGTCAGGCGGTGCAGCGCGCGTATGAAGACCCGCTGCAGAGCCCGACCCGCGAGGTCACTGAGTGGAAGCGCACGGATAGCGAGGCGGCCGAAGCCGAGAAGGCAAAACGCGAGGCCGCCGCCAAGGCATCCCGGCAACGTGGCAACAAGGGCCCATTGCTGCCGGCCCAGATCGCCGAGTGGGCGCTGTGGGCCGTGGTCGGCGTCCTGGTGGTGCTGCTGCTGATCACCGCGCCGCGCTGGCTGCCGTGGCTGCGTGGCTCCGGCCAGCGCCGCCGGGCCAAGGCTGTGGCGGTCGTGGAAGAGCCGATCCGGGTACCGGACGTGGCACCGCCCGATCCCGCCGCGCGTGCGCGTGCACTGTGGCAGGAGGGCCGCCCACGGCAGGCGCTGGCGCTGTTGTATCGCGCCAGCGTGGAGTCCATGAGCGAGCGCGCGCAGATCAGCCTGCCGCCGGGCGCCACCGAAGCGCAGTGCCTGCGGGCCTCGCGACGGATGCCGGTCGAGGCCGACCGCCGCCTGTTCGAACGCATCGTGCGGGTCTGGCAGTACGCTGCGTATGCCGGCCGGCTGCCGGCCGATGATGATTTCGAAGCGCTGGCCACCACCCTGCAGCGCCAGTTCGGGTGGCGCGCATGAGCACCCGTCTGCGCTGGCTGCTGCTCGGCCTTGTGCTGCTGGTGATCGGGGTGCCGCTGGCGATCCTGTTCCTGCGCACGCACGAGCGGGTGACCCAGCTCGAGCACCTGCCGCCGCAGGGTGAAGCCAGCTACAACCCGTTGTATGTGCTCGGTCAGGCACTGCGCGCGGACGGGCTTACCGTGCAGTCGCAACCGCGCCTGGACCTGGCCCGGATGCCGTTGCAGCCGGGCGACACGCTGGTGCTGCTGCAGGACAGCGCGGAAGTGCCCGCGCCTGCCGCCACCGCGCTGATGGCCTGGGTGGCGCGTGGCGGCCATCTGATCGTGCGCACGCCACCGGTGGGCAAGGAGGCCGTGCGCAATGGTCCGCTGCTGGACGCGCTCGGCGTGGACAGCGAGGACTACGGAAACGACTGCCAGCCGTTCCACGTGCGCGATGATCCGCAGCACGTCGAGTTCTGCAACGGGCGCCGCTTCGCGGTCCAACCGCCCAAGGGCGTGGCGGTCGAGCGCCAGTGGGGCGACTCGGGCGATCTGGTGTTCGCCCGCCTGCGCCACGGCCAGGGCCGCATCGATGTGCTGGCGGACATGGCCTTCATGGACGGCAAGGGCCGGCCCAATCCGACCGTTGCGCAGAACGCTGCCAACGCCGCCATCGACGGCCTGCACGACAAGGCCCATCGCGACCTGACCCGCTACGTGCTTGCACCCAACTACGGCAAGGGCACGATGTGGCTGGTCTACGCCTCGCGCCCGCCGTCGTTGTGGAACCGCGTGTTCTACCACGGCTGGCCGGTGTGGGCGCCGTTGCTGCTGGCCCTGCTCGGCTGGCTCTGGCAGCGCGCGCAGCGCCTGGGCAGCGAACTGCCTTCGCCGCCGGCCGAACGCCGTTCCCTGCTCGAACACATCCGCGCCAGCGGCGAACACCTGCTGCGCTTCGGCAAGGCGCCGCTGCTGTACGACGCGGTCCGGCGCGCGTTCCTGGCCCGCCTGCGGCGGCGTTCGCCGAGTGCGGCCGCGCTGACCGGCGAGGCCCGGGTGCAGGCCGTCGCCACCTTGCTGCAGTGGTCGCACGAGCGCGTGCAGACCGCGTTGACCCCACCCGCTTCCCACGACGTCGCCGGCCTGCGCGACCGCATCCGCCTGCTGATCCAGATGAGAAACCTGCTATGACCGAGCCGACGCTTCCGCCGCCGCTGTCCCCTCCTGCCGTGACGCCTTCACCGTCGCCGTTGTCCGAGCGCGTCGATGCCGTGCGCGAGGCCGTGGGCCGTGCCTTCATCGGCCAGCCCGAGGTACTCGACCAGATCCTGATCGCGCTGCTGGCCGGCGGCCACGTGCTGATCGAAGGCGTCCCCGGGCTGGGCAAGACCCTGCTGGTGCGCGCCCTCGCCCAGGCCCTGGAGCTGGACTACGGCCGCGTGCAGTTCACCCCGGACCTGATGCCCAGCGATGTCAGCGGCCATGCGGTGTACGACCCGAAGACGGAGAGCTTCAAGATCCGCCGCGGCCCGGTGTTCACCAACCTGCTGCTCGCCGATGAGATCAACCGTGCGCCGGCCAAGACCCAGTCGGCCCTGCTGGAAGTGATGCAGGAAGGCCAGGTCACCATCGAAGGCAAGGCGTTCGCGCTGACCCCGCCGTTCTTGACCCTCGCCACCCAGAACCCGGTCGAGCAGGAAGGCACCTACCCGCTGCCGGAAGCGCAGCTGGACCGCTTCCTGCTCAAGGTGCTGATCGACTACCCGGCGCTGGAAGACGAGAAGCGCATGGTCGATGCGATCACCACCGGCCGCAGCGCGGCCGACTTCGATCTCTCGCAGGTGCCACGCGTGCTGAGCGGGGCCGAGGTAGTCGCGCTGCAGCAGGCCACCGCGGCGATCACGGTCGATCCGGAAGTGATCGACTACGCGGTGCGGATCGTCGCCGCCACGCGGCAGTGGCCGGGCATCGCGCTCGGTGCCGGCCCGCGCGGCAGCATCGCGCTGGTGCGTGCGGCGCGTGCGCAGGCGGTGCTGTCCGGCCGTGATTTCGTCACCCCCGATGACGTGCGCGACATCGCCAGACCGGCGCTGCGACACCGCATCGCCCTGGCACCGGAACTGCAGATCGAAGGACAAAGCGCCGACGATGCCTTGACCGCGCTGCTGGCCAAGGTGGACGCACCGCGCAAATGAGGGGGCGCGTCCTCCATCGCGAGCGACCGGCATGAGGCCGGGCCTACTGCTGCTGGCGCTGCTGGCCGGCTGGGGCCTGCTCGGCGTGCCGGTGGTACTCGGTGCCTGGCCGCACGCAGTCTGGTGGGCGATCGGCGGCGCCGTGGCGCTGATTGCGCTGGTGGACCTGCTGCGCCTGCGTGCCCAGCCCTCGCCCAGCGTGCATCGCGAACTGCCCGAGTCGCTGGCGTTGAACGTCGAGCGTGAGGCCACGCTGCGTCTGGAATCGAGCCGCCACCAGCACGTGGAGGTGTTTGATCTGGTTCCCGGTGGGTGGAGCCTGCAGGGGCTGCCGCGCAGGCTGGCCCTCAAGCCGATGGTGACCAGCAGCGTGGCGTACCGGCTGACCCCGACCGCGCGTGGCCGTTTCGTCTTCGAGGGCGTGCACCTGCGCATGCACAGCGCCTGGCGGCTGTGGCATCAACGGCGCCAGCTGTCGCCTTCGCTGGCGGTGCGCGTGTACCCGAACTTCGCCCCGCTGACGCGCTTCGCCTTGTTCAGTGCCGAACAGGCCTCGCGCCTGGTCGGTGCGCACCTCAAGCGCCGCCGCGGCGAAGGCACCGACTTCCACCAGATGCGCGAGTACCGCGTCGGCGACAGCCTGCGCCAGATCGACTGGAAGGCCACCGCACGTGCGCGCAAGCTGGTGTCGCGTGAGTACCAGGACGAGAAGAACCAGCAGCTGGTGCTGATGATCGACACCGGCCGGCGCATGATGGCCAGCGAAGGCGGCCTGTCGCACTTCGACCATGTGCTCAATGCGGCGCTGGTGGTGTCCTACCTGGCGCTGCGCCAGGGCGACGGTGTGGGCCTGTTCGCGGCCGGGGGCGAGAGCCGTTGGGTCGCGCCGAAGCGCGGCATGGGCACGATCGATACCCTGCTGCGCGCCAGCTACGACCTGCAGGCGCAGCCGGTCGCCACCGACTATCTCGCCGCCGCCACCGAGCTCTCGCTGCGCCAGCGCCGGCGGTCGCTGGTGATGCTGGTCACCAACGTGCGCGATGAGGACATCGAGGACCTGCTCGCGGCGGTACGCCTGCTGCAGCGCCAGCATCTGGTATGCGTGGCCAGCTTGCGCGAGCGCGAGCTGGATGATGCGCTGGCCCAGCCGGTGGAGACCCTGCACGACGCCACCCAGGCCGGCGCGATCGCCCGTTACCTGCAGCAGCGCAGCGATGCGCATGATGCGCTGCGCAGCCACCGGGTGATGGTGCTGGATGTCACCGCCGAAGCGCTGCCCGGCGCGCTGGTGGAGCGTTACCTGGCGGTCAAGCGCGACGGGTTGTTGTAACGCGTACCGACCAACGGTCGGTACCTACCCACCGATGCGGGCGCTGACGATCAGGCGCGCTATCGCCTTCTGCACGACCGCACGATTGCGGGCAAGCTTCATCCACCCCGGCAGGCGGGAGAACATTGAACGATGCACGCCACGGCTTTCGCGCAGTGACGCGTTGACGTAATCCAGAAGGGCCTGCAGATGCGCTGTGTTGTACGCCCATAGCAGACCGGCGCGGGTCGGCTCGACCAGGCGCAGGGGTAGGCCGAAATGCGGATCGGCCGGGTCCCCAGCGCGCAGTGGGCGTACCGTGACGCTGACCTCGCTGCTGCGCCCGCATTGCGCGCACTCCGCAGGCAACGTGCCCGGCACCCCGATGGTCGCAGATGGTCGGTTCTGGTGTACGGACAGCCATCGGTGTCCGCAGTGGCCACAGGGCCGACGCCCATCCAGGCGGACCGGGCCCACCCAGGGGTTGTCGACGCTATCCAATGCCGCGCTACAACCGGTGCAGCGGAAGCGTGCGGTCCAGCGATACGGTGCCCAGCTCGCCAGCACCCAGCCTGGCGTATCGCAGCGGTGGCAGCGTACAGCCACGCGATCGGCAAACGCCTGCAGGCTGCGGCCGTCATCGAAGTGACGGCCAGGCACAGGCGTGGTGCGCCCGCGTGAACCGGGCCGACGTTGAACAGCCATCAAAGATAGATACGCGTCGGCGCTTCGTCGATGATCGCGTGCGGTACGAAGCGGGCGCTGTCGCGGGTGATCCGGCTGTTGTCTTCGCGGATGCCCATGCCACAGGCCTGGTCGCCCACCACCCAGCTGCCGATCAGCGGATACCCGCCATCGAACGCGGTGAGCGGATGCGCCGCCTGGCGGATCGCCGGGCCGGTGTACGGGCCTTCGCTTTCCTGCCAGCTGCCATCGGCCAGGTGCATGGCCACGTTGGCGCCCTCGCGCGAGAACAGCGGCTTGCGCACCCAGCCGCGCGGCAGCTCGCTGCCGTCGTCGAACTCGGCGGCGAGCAGGTTCGGGTGGCCCCGGTGGCGCTGCCACAGCAGCGGCAGCACGCCCTTGTTGCTGAGGATCGCCTTCCAGGCCGGTTCCAGCAACTGCACGCCCGAGGCAGGCAACGCCTGGCCGAACGACTCGGTCATCAGGTCTTCCAGCGGGTACAGCTTGAACAGGCTGCCGATCACGGTGTCGTCGAGCGCGGTGAAGCGCCCGTCTTCGGACAGGCCGATATCTTCGATCGCGATCGCTTCGCCGCGCAGGCCGGCCTGGGCGGCACAGTCGCGCAGATAGGCGACCGTGCCCTGGTCTTCTTCCGACGCACCCACCGCGCTGAAATACAGCGGCGGCGGCAGCTGCGCGGCCAGTTCACCGAACCGTTCGACCAAGGCTTCATGGATCGCGTTGAACTGGTCGGCGTGCGGCGGCAACCGGTTCTGGTTGCGCTGGTCCTCCAGCCATTGCCACTGGAAGAACGAGGCTTCGAACAGCGAGGTGGGCGTGTCGTAATTGAGCTCGTACAGCTTGGCCGGGCCGCTGCCGTCGTAGGCGAAATCCAGCCGCCCATACAGGTGCGGCTCGCGGCGGCGCCAGCTGTCGGCGATCCAGTCGCGGAACTGCGGCGGGATCGCCAGCTGGTCCATCAGCTGCTGGCTGCCCACCACCTCGTCCACCAGGTCCATCGCCATGGCATGCAGCTCGGCGCTGGGATCTTCGATGTCCTGCTCGATCTGACGCAGGGTGAAGGCGTAATACGCGGTTTCATCCCAGTACGGCAGGCCATCGATGGTGTGGAAACGGAACCCCGACTCTTCGGCCCGGGCGCGCCACTGGCTGCGCTCGGCGATACGCACGCGCTGCATCGATCAGCCGCCGACGCTGCTGCGGTTGCTGCTGGAGTTGCCGAAGCCACCGCGGCTGGCAGTGACCGCCCGGTTCGGGGTGGCGTTGACCGGGGCCAGGCCGGCCTTGCCGGCGCCGATGCCGCTGGCGGTGTTCAGCCCACCGGTGGACGGGCCCGGACGGGCCCAGCCCTTGGCCTTGTCCTGGTAGGCCGGCGCCGCCGCCGGCTGCTGGGCCAGGCCCGCGCCGCCCCGGTTGCTGAGCATCTGCGACATGAAGAAGCCCATCATCATCGGGCCGATGAACGAGTGGCCGGTGGAGGTCTTCTGTTCCACGCACTGCTCGGCGTTGTACTCGGCCTCACAGGCTTCGCGCGTGGCGTACTTGGGGGCGGCATCGGCCGACTGCTTCTGCGCTTCGGCAAAGGCATTGCGGCAGCTGGACGGATCGCCGGTGGCTTCGGTACAGGCCTGCACCGAGGTATAGAGCCCTTCCTGCACCTGCACGGCCTCGTTCTTCTGGCAGGCGGTGAACAGCAGCGGCGCAGCGCTCATCAGCAGCAGCGCAGTGGTCCTGGAACGTTTCATGGCGTCATGCCCCCTAATGCGGTTATCTCCCCAATCATGCCTGATCGGCGCGAACAACCAAAACCGGCAAAGTCGAAAACATGAACAGCGTTTCAGGATTCGATCGCGCGGCAGCGGCGAAGGTGGTTGCAAACGCAACCGGAATTTTTCGGCAGAATCGAGGCGAAACGCGCCCCCACGGCCCGCCAGATCCTGCCAGCCACCATGCCTGAATACCGCTCCCGCACCTCCACCGCCGGCCGCAACATGGCTGGCGCACGCGCCCTGTGGCGCGCCACCGGGATGACCGATGGCGACTTCCACAAGCCGATCATCGCCGTCGCCAACTCGTTCACCCAGTTCGTGCCCGGCCACGTGCACCTCAAGGACCTCGGCCAGCTCGTGGCGCGCGAGATCGAGCAGGTCGGCGGCGTGGCGAAGGAATTCAACACCATCGCGGTGGATGACGGCATCGCCATGGGCCATGACGGCATGCTGTATTCGCTGCCCAGCCGCGAGATCATCGCCGACTCGGTGGAGTACATGGCCAACGCACACTGCGCCGATGCGCTGGTGTGCATCTCCAACTGCGACAAGATCACCCCCGGCATGCTGATGGCTGCGCTGCGCCTGAACATCCCGGTGGTGTTCGTTTCCGGCGGGCCGATGGAAGCGGGCAAGACGCGCCTGTCCGAGCACAAGCTGGACCTGGTCGATGCCATGGTGATCGCCGCCGATGAAAGCGCCAGCGATGAGAAGGTCGCCGAATACGAGCGCAGCGCCTGCCCCACCTGCGGCTCGTGCTCGGGCATGTTCACCGCCAACTCGATGAACTGCCTGACCGAGGCACTGGGCCTGTCGCTGCCGGGCAACGGCTCGACCCTGGCCACGCACGCCGACCGCGAGCAGCTGTTCCGCCGTGCCGGCCGCCTGATCGTGGAGCTGTGCCACCGCTGGTATGGCGGCGAAGAGATCGGTGCGCTGCCCCGCGGCATCGCCACCCGCCAGGCGTTCGAGAACGCGATGACGCTGGATATCGCGATGGGCGGCTCGACCAACACCATCCTGCACCTGCTGGCGGCGGCGCAGGAGGCGGAAGTGGACTTCGACCTGCATGCCATCGACGCGCTCTCGCGCCGTGTGCCGCAGCTGTGCAAGGTCGCCCCGAACACGCCGAAGTACCACATGGAGGACGTGCATCGCGCCGGCGGCGTGTTCGGCATCCTCGGTGAGCTTGCGCGTGGCGGCCTGCTGCACACCGACGTGCCGACCGTGCACAGCCGCACCCTGGCCGAGGCGATCGCACGTTGGGATGTCGCGGTGAGCACCGATGAGAAAGTGCACGATTTCTTCCGCGCCGGGCCGGCAGGCATCCCGACCCAGATCGCGTTCAGCCAGGCCACGCGCTGGCCGACGCTGGACGTGGACCGCGCCGAAGGCTGCATCCGCGATGTCGCCCATGCGTACTCCGCAGAAGGTGGACTGGCCGTGCTGCGTGGCAACCTGGCCGTGGATGGCTGCGTGGTGAAGACTGCCGGCGTGGATGAATCCATCCATGTGTTCGAAGGCAACGCGCGGGTGTTCGAGAGCCAGGACGCCGCCGTGCAGGGCATCCTCGCCGATGACGTCGTCGCCGGCGACGTGGTCGTGATTCGCTACGAAGGCCCGCGCGGCGGCCCGGGCATGCAGGAGATGCTGTACCCGACCAGCTATCTGAAATCCAAGGGGCTGGGCAAGCAATGCGCCCTGCTCACCGACGGTCGTTTCTCCGGCGGCACCTCCGGGCTGTCGATCGGCCATGCCTCGCCGGAAGCGGCCTCGGGCGGCACCATCGGCCTGGTGCGCAACGGCGACCGCATCCGCATCGACATCCCGGCGCGGCGCATCGATCTGCTGCTGGATGACGCCACGCTGGCGGCACGCCGTGCCGAACAGGATGCACTGGGCTGGAAACCGCGCGAGGCGCGCCCGCGCAAGGTCACCGGCGCGTTGAAAGCCTATGCGTTGCTGGCGACGAGTGCCGACAAGGGCGCGGTGCGGGATCTGGCGAAGCTGGAGGACTGAGAGCGCCTGGAGGCGCCGCCCGGCTTGACCGGCAATGTGCCGTAGGCCAACACTCGCTCCAGACCTCTGCACAAGGATGTGACGATGCACGGCTCGCGCTCTCTGCTGGCTCTGGCCCTGTCGGCCGCCGCCTGTCCCGCCGTTGCCGACGAATGCGCGGTGGATCTCACTGCGATGCTGGCGTTGACGCCGGAGCAGTTCGATCAGGATCTGGGGGGCGGCTGGCGCCCCATGGCGGAGAAGGCGGAGTGCCAGCTGGCGGCCGCCGATCTCATCGCGGCCTATCGTGCGCAGCCCAAGGCCGCCGGCAATAGCACGATGATCTGGCATGAAGCGCAGATGCGTGCACAGGCCGGGCAGGACGCACAGGCGGTCGCATTGATGCGGCAGACCTACAAGCCCGCGCCCGACGCTGGCGGTTGGAATCCCTACGTGGATGCCAGCATCGCCTTCATCGAGAAGGACCGGCCGGCCCTGGCCGCTGCCCGCACGGCGCTGGCAGCCCTGCCAGCGCCGCCGGAGGTGAACGTCAAGGATGGATTTTTCAGCTTCGCGATGCCGAACGGCGAGGTGGTGCAGGTCGCCTGGCCGCCCAACCTCGATGTGGTCGATGCGTTCGTCCGGTGCTTCGGCCAGAGCTACCGGCAGGCGTATTCCGCTCAGTCCTGCCGCCACCCCGACACTACGACCACGCCCGAGGGCCGCACACGCTGATCGGGTCGCAGGAGCTGCCCGTGTTACCCGATCACCCGCTTGAACGGCGGCAGTGAATCGATGATGCGTTTGCCGTAGCGGCGGGTCAGCAGCCGCGAGTCGAGGATGATCACGCGACCGGTATCGGTGGAGGTGCGGATCAACCGGCCGGAGAACTGGGTCAGCGTGCGCAGGGCGTGCGGGATCGCGATCAGGTTGAAGGCGTTCAGGCCGCGGCTTTCGAACCACTCGCTCAGCGTGGAGGTCTGCGGGTCGGTCGGGACCGCGAACGGCACCTGGGTGATCACCACGGTGGTGCAGGCTTCGCCGGGCAGATCCAGGCCTTCGCCGAAGGAATTCAGCCCGAACAACACCGAACCCTCACCGGCCGAGGTACGCCGCAGGTGCTCGTCGATCATCTTCTGCTTGGCGGTCTCGCCCTGCACCAGCACCTGTTTGCGCTGCGCGGCCGGCATCAGCTCGGCCACCTTTTCCATCTTCCAGCGCGAGGTGAACAGCACGATGCTGCCCTTGCCCCAGTCCAGTTCCTTGACCAGGTACTTGGCGATCTCCTTGGGGTGACCTTCCTTGTCGTCCGGGGTGACCGGGAACGCCGGCACGATCAGCTGCGCCTGGTTGGGCAGGTCGAACGGGGAGGCGAGCGAGACCATCTCGGCCTCGGCCGGAATGCCGTTGTCGATCGCCAGCGCCTGGAAGTCGCCGCCGCCGGTCAGCGTGGCCGAGGTCATCACCACCGAGTCCACTTCATCCCAGAGCAGCTTGCGCAGCACGTTGGCGGCCGACACCGGCGAGCCGTGCAGGACCAGGTCGCCATCGCGCGAGAGGGTGATCCAGCGCGCGGTGGGCGGCTGGCCGTCCTTGTCTTCGCGGCGCCAGCCGGTCCACAGGTTGTGCTGCTGCTCGATCATCTCCAGCGCCATGCCGAGGTTGCGCTGCAGGCGTTCGCGCGCGGCATCCTCGGGCTTGCCCTTGGCCACCTGCGTCAACGCGGCATGCGCCCAGTTGAACAGCGCGCGGGTGTCGTCGGCGATGGCCTCGATGTCCGGCATCCAGATCTCCGGCAGGCGGCCGTTCGGGGCGCGCCACATCGGCTCCTGTGCAGACGGGTCCGGCCGCCAGCTGCGGTCGATCACATCGCGGAAGGCCTTGAGCTGCTTGCTGACCTTGGCGGCGACCTCGATCGCCTCGTTGGGGAGCAGGTTGCCCAGCTTGTCCTTGTCCACCGCGCGGTAGGCGGCGGCGATCAGGATCTGCAGGCGGCCGGTGCGCTTGGCCATCTCGTCCAGCGCGAGGCTGGCCGCCCCCTGGTCGATGGCGACGTTGCCGATATGGTGGCCTTCGTCGAGCACCAGCAGCATGTCCGAGGGCGGGGCGATCAGCGGCTGGCCGTTGTCGCTCTCACCGATCGACAGCGCCGACAGCAGCAGCGCGTGATTGGTCACCACGATCTGCGCCTCGCGCACGGTGTTGCGCGAACGCAGCACGGCGCACTGCGCGGCGTAGGCGCACTTGCGCCCGGCGCAGCCCGAGGCCGGCGTGGTGATGCGCGAGCGCAGGGTGTTGCTGATCGTTTCCGGCGCGTTGTCCAGGTCGCCGTTCCAGCGGCCTTCGAGGAAGGCCTTGCTCAGCGACTGCGCCAGGTCCATCTCGATCGGCGCCAACGGGCGATCGAACAGCGGCTGCTCGTCCTCGAACATGCCTTCCTGCGCGCCATCGCCATGCGCTTCGGCGGCATTGCGGGTGCACAGGTAGCGGGTGCGGCCCTTGGCCAGCGCCACCGTCGCTTCGATACCGGTGGCCTTGAGGAAATTGGGGATGTCGCGCTCGACCAGCTGCGACTGCAGCGCCACGGTGCCGGTGCTGATCACCAGCTTCTTTTTGGTCGCCAGCGCGATCGGCACGCCGGCGGTCAGGTAGCCCAGCGACTTGCCGACGCCGGTCGGGGCTTCAACCACGCCCACGCCGCCGCTGTGCGAGAGCGCACGCGACACCACGCCGATCATCTGGCTCTGCGAGCGCCGGGTACTGAAGCCGGGCGTATTGGCCTGCAGCTTGGCGTAGGCGTCGCGGATGCCGGCCTTGAGTTCGTCGTTCAGGGCGCGGGGGGCTTCAACTTTTTCGGTCACGCCGGAGGACTGCCTGACTGGATCACGGTCCCTATTTTCTCACGACCCGGCGGTCGTGACCGGCGCCATTTTCCGCGCCGGTTCATATCCGTGACGCGACCCACGCCAACACTGTGGACCGCGACAGCCTGCTGCATCCGCTCAACGCGGCGGCAGCGGCGCAGCGGGCGGAACGGCGCGGCTGCGCAGCGCGCGGGTCATCGCCCAGACCAGCAGGACCAGGGCAAGCGCCTCGAACAGGTTGAGCGCGAAGTGGCCAGCGCCCAGCAGCTTGGACATCAGCTGCAGGTTTTCGTAGTTGCCCTGCTGCACCATCCACATCGGCACCAGGTTGAGCACCAGGCCGGCCAGCGTGGTCAGCGCCAGCAGGCCCAGCGCGCCCAGGGCAACACTGCGGATCGCCCCGCGCGGGGTGTCCACCACCCAGACCACCGCGACCGCCAGCGCGATCAGTACCGGCAGGCGCACGCCCACCATGGTCAGCATCGAGACCAGCAGGTCCATGTCCACCGGCTCAGTCCTCGCCGGCCAGCGGCGCCAGCCGGTTCCGCAGCTCGGTGTAGACCGCGTCGGTCTGCGGGCGCACCGCGTGCCACTGCAGGAAGCTCTCGGCGGCCTGTTCGACCAGCATGCCCAGGCCATCGACGATGTTGCGGCAGCCGGCCGAGCGCGCCCACGCAGTGAAGGCAATCGCGGCCTCGCCGTAGTTGAGGTCCACGGCGGTGGTCATGCTGTTGACGAGCGAGAGCGGCAGCTTGAATTCCGCGGCGCGGTCGCGGCCGGCCGAGGTGGCGTTGACGATCAACTCGAAATCGCCCAGCTCGCGGATGTCTTCCCAGTAGCGGGTGATCGCGCGGCCCGGCTCGCCCATCGCATCGATCAGCGCGTCGGCGCGCTCCGGGGTGCGGTTGACCACCACCAGCTCCAGGATGCCGGCATCCAGCAGGGCCGGGGCCACGCTGCGGGCCGAGCCGCCGGCGCCGATCAGCAGGGTGCGGCGGCCACGCAGGTCCAGGCCGTGGCGGTCGGTAAGGTCACGGACCAGGCCGATGCCATCGGTGGTGTCGCCATGCCAGCGGTCGCCCTTGCGCAGCAGCGTGTTGACCGCACCGGCGCGGCGCGCGCGCGAGGTCAGCGTGGTGCACAGTGCGAAGGCGGCTTCCTTGTGCGGCGCGGTGATGTTGGCGCCCACGCCGCCCTCGGCGGCGAAGGCCTCCAGCGCTGCCAGGAACTCGGCCGGCGACGCTTCGATCGCACGGTAGTCCAGCGCCAGGCCTTCCTGCCGGCCGAACGTGGCGTGGATGTGCGGCGACTGCGAATGCGCGATGGGCTGGCCGAATACGGCGTAACGGTCGGTCATGGGTTGTCCTGCTCCGGGCCTAGAATGGAACGCAAACCCCAACGGACGCGATGATGCGCATTCCATTGTCTCTGCTCGCGCTGAGCGCCAGTTTACTCTGCACGCCCGCCGCGATGGCGCTTTCCGAATTCGGCATCGAGGGCATGGGCGTGGTCTCGACCAAGGCCAACGAAGCCCAGGCCACGATCGCGCCGGACGGCCAGCGCATCGTGTGGGCCAGCGACCGCGCCGGTGGCCAGGGCGGCTGGGACCTGTGGCAGGCGGTGCTGCGCGACGGCCGCTGGCAGGACCCTGCCCCGCTCGCGCTCAACAGCGCCCACGACGAGCGCGACCCGTACTTCAGCCATGATGGCCGCTGGCTGTACTTCGCCTCCAACCGCAGCGGCGGCCAGGGTGGATTCGACCTGTACCGCGCCCCGGTGACCGCCGATGGCAGCGTCGGGCCCGCGCAGACCCTGCCGGGCCCCCTCAACACGCGCGCGGACGAACGGGCGCCGGCCCTGCGCCCGGACGGGCGCACCCTGCTGTTCTCGCGCAACGGCAAGCACACCCAGGGCGGCTTCGATCTGTACCTGGCGCCCGTGCAGGGCGATGGATGGGGCACCGCGCAGGCCCTGCCCGCCCCGCTCAACACGGCCGCCGACGAGCTCGGGGCGGCCTGGCTGGATAACGAGGGTGCACTGGCGTTCACCCGGGCGAGCGACGGGCGCTCGCAGGTGTTGCTGGCGAGCTGCGATCACCGCCAGGCGGCGGTGCCATTGACGTTGTCGTTCAACACCGCCGACGGCCAGACCGGCGCGCCGGTGGTGGACGCGTCCAAGCCCACGGAGATGGTGCTGGCTGGCATGGCACGCGCACCGCGTGCCGGTGGGCTGGATCTGTACCGGATCAAGGCGCCGGCAGCGCCGCGGGGTATGGGCTGCGGTTGACGCCGCGGGGCCGCAAGGCAGCCACGCGTGGCGTGGCTCTACCCGTGGAGGCGGCGCCGCCCAGCGTCAATGGCCCTGCAGCAGCTCCGCGCGCAGCTGCTCGTACTGCGCCTCGCTGATCTCGCCGTGATCCTTGCGCTGGTTCAACGCCGCCAGCTGTGCCTGCAAGGCGGGCGAAAGCTGCGCCTCACGGGCAATGCGCGCGGCGGCGGAAGGCTGCTCCGGCGCTTGCCGCGCGGCACGGCGCACACCGCGGATCACCAGCCCGATGACCACGGCAAAGGCGAGCACGCCGGCCGTCCAGGTCACCCACTGTAGCCATCCCATCGTCTGCATCATCGTCGTCCTGTATCGGGGTGGGCGCGTATTGTCAGCGTTCGCGCAGCCAACGCGCCACCTGCGGGGCGAAATAGGTCAACACGCCGTCGGCGCCGGCGCGCTTGAAGCCGATCAGCGATTCCATCACGCAGGCTCGCTCGTCCAGCCAGCCATTGGCGAAGGCGGCCTTCATCATCGCGTACTCGCCACTGACCTGATACGCGAAGGTCGGCACGCCGAACTGCTGCTTCACCCGGCGCACCAGGTCCAGGTAGGGCATGCCCGGCTTGACCATGACCATGTCCGCACCTTCTTCCAGGTCCAGCGCGATCTCGCGCATGGCCTCATCGCCGTTGGCCGGGTCCATCTGGTAGGTCTTCTTGTCCGCCTTGCCGAGGCCGGCCGAGCTGCCGACCGCATCGCGGAACGGACCGTAGAACGCCGAGGCGTACTTGGCCGAGTAGGCCATGATGCGCACGTTGACGTGGCCCGCGGCATCCAGCGCACGGCGGATCGCGCCGATGCGGCCGTCCATCATGTCCGAGGGCGAAATGATGTCCACGCCCGCTTCGGCATGCGAGAGCGACTGCTTGACCAGCGCCTCGACCGTGATGTCGTTGAGCACGTAGCCGGCGTCATCGATGATGCCGTCCTGACCATGCGTGGTGTACGGATCCAGCGCGACATCGGTCATCACGCCCAGCTCGGGGAAGCGCGACTTCAGTGCACGCACCGCGCGCTGCGCCAGCCCGTTCCCGTCCCATGCCGCCGCCGCGTCCAGACTCTTGCCGGCCGGATCGATCACCGGGAACAGGTCGATCACCGGGATGCCCAGTTCCAGCGCCTCTTCGGCCACTTTGAGCAGCTCGTCGATCGAGAGCCGTTCCACGCCCGGCATCGAGGCGATCGGCGCGCGGCCGGCCAGCTCGTGCACGAACACCGGATAGATCAGGTCGTCGGTGGTCAGGGTGTTTTCGCGCATGAGGCGGCGCGAGAACTCGTCGTGACGCATGCGGCGGGGGCGATAGTCGGGGTGTGCCATGAGGTGCTCCGGAACGGAAGGCAGGAATTACTGCAGCAGGTACTGCCGCGGTTGCAGGGGCTCGGGCAGCGGCTGGACGCCCAGGCTGTCGAGCAGATCGATTTCGATGGTGCGCACCATCGCATCCAGCGGCAGGTCGTTGGATTCCAGCCCGAACGGCTCCTCCATTTCTTCACCAAGCTGGTCCAGGCCGAAGAATGCATACGCCAACACGGCCGAGACCACCGGCGTGGCCCAGCCTAGCGAACTGGCCAGGCCGAACGGCAGCAGCACGCAGAACAGCCACGCGCAGCGGTGCAGCAGCAGCGTGTAGGCGAACGGCAGCGGGGTGGTCAGGATGCGCTCGCAACCGGCCTGGATGCTGGAGAGCGCATGCAGGCGTGTTTCGAACTGGGTGTACAGGTAGGGATCGAGCTGACCGGCGCGCAGCGCCTGGGCCAGATCGGAGGCGATCATCGCCAGCAGTTGATCCGGCACATTGCGGCGCTGGCCGAAACGCACGCGGTCGGCCTCGGCCACCCACGGCAGCGCCGCCAACGCCACGTCGCGGCCGCGCAGGCGGGCGGCCAGGGCATGCGCGAAGCCGATACACAGCCGGCACACGCGGTCACGCAGCGCCGCATCGTCGACCAGCACGGCCTGGCACAGCCGCGCCAGGCTGCGCGATTCATAGATCAGCTGGCCCCACAGCTTGCGGCCTTCCCACCAACGCTCGAAACAGGCGTTGTTGCGGAAGCTGAGGAAGATCGACAGCACCAGGCCCAGCAGCGTGAACGGCGCTACCGAGACGCGCTCGATGCCCGGCGGGTGCCACAGCTCGGCCAGGGCGGCGACGGCAATGGACAGCAGCAGGATCGCCACGACTTTCGGGGCCACCGCCGGAACGATGGAGCCGCGCAGGATGTAGAGCAGTTGCCAACCGTGGGGACGAGGACGAATGATCATCGGTGCAGGGAGAGCGCCCGGACGGGCGTGGACCGCCGGCGGAGCCGGATGCGGCAGCCGATCATTCTACGCCGATGGTGCCGGGCGGCCGTGAGCTGCGACGGTCGGTCGCACCCGCACGGCTCAGATGATGCCGCCGCCCAGCCCGAGCCGGACGATGCCGACCACCACCACGATGCCGTTGAGCAGCAGCCCGGTCCAAGCCCGGCCGCGCTTGCTGGCGTGGGTGAACAGGATGCCGATGGCAGCAATCACCGCGCCCACCGCGGCGAACGGGATCAGGAACCAGTTGCCCCAGCCCAGCAGCGGGATGAGGGCCACAATCATCCAGAGCAGCGCGACGATGCCCCACAACAGACTGATCAATCCCATGCCCGGCTCCTTGAGGTGAATGCGTGGCCCACCATAGCGGTTCCGGGCGCAGGCGCAAGCGGCAGCGAGACGCCGTTGGCGGGGGCCTCACCGCGGCGGTGCTAGGGTGCACTGGCAGGGGTTGGCACCGATTCAGTCGCCAGCGCCGATCATCCCAGCCATCACACACAGGGGTAACGCCATGAACATCCGATGCGCCGCATTGCTGGGCTTGGCGCTGCTCAGCGCCGGCTGCGCCAGCACCTCCAAGGTCATGCTCGGCCAGGCGCGTGCGCCGGTCGATCCGGCCACGGTGCAGATCTACTCCACCCCGCCGGCGGGCTCACAGGAAATCGCCCAGCTCGAATCGGCCAGTGCGGTCGGCTTCGGCACGCAGGGCCAGACCGATGCGGCCGTCATGCGCCTCAAGCGTGAGGCGGCCGCGCTGGGTGCCAACGGCGTGATCCTGATGGGCGTGGGCTCCAGCGGTTCGCCGGTGGGCATGTCTGTCGGTGCGGGCAGCTACGGCTCGCATGTCGGCGGTGGCGTGGGCATCGGCATTCCGACCACGCAGAAGCGCGCGGCCGGCGTGGCCATCTGGGTACCCAACCCGCCGCCGGCGCCGCGCCTGCCCACGCAGACGATCACGCCGCAGCGCTAACCGGCGCCGCGGTAGGCCACGACCGTGGGTCGTGGCTGCCGGGCCAGCGCACCGACCAACGGTCGGTGCCTAGCGGGAAACGCCCCGCACCTACCGGAACCGAGTCAGCGCTTGGCCGCGCCTTTGTACTTCGGCACGAACACCTCGTTCACTGCCTTGGCCAGCTGGTCCGGCGGCAGCAGGCCCTGGTCCAGCAGGAAGTTGTTGAATGCCAGCCGGTCGAAGCGATCGCCCAGCGCCAGCTCGGTCTGCATGCGCAGCTCAAGGATGCGGGTGTAACCGTAGAAGTAGCTGCCGGCCTGGCCGGGCATGCGCACCATGTAGCGGTCCAGTTCCTGGGTGGCCATCGCCTTGGACAGGCCGACTTCGTCGATCAGCACGCGCTCGGCGTTGGCACGGTCGATCTGGCCCAGGTTGAGCATCGGGTCCAGCATTGCGCGCGCGGCACGCAGCAGGCGGAACTGCAGCGCGATCAGCTGCCCGTCCAGCGGCTCGTACGGCACCATCTCCGCTTCGGCATACAACGCCCAGCCTTCCACGTTGACCGAGTTGAAGGCGAACATGGTGCGCGCCAGCGAGATGCCACGCTCGACCATCGCGGTGAACTGCAGCTCGTGGCCCGGGCGGCCTTCATGCGCGCTCAGCGTCCAGGCGGCTGAGCCGAAGTTGAAATCGTCGTACTGCGCGGCCTTGTCGCCGGCCGCCGGGTTGCCCAGCGGCAGCACGAAGGTGCCCTGCTGGCCGGTGTTGCCGACCAGCGGCGCCGGCAGGAAGTGGGGGGCCGGCGAGGCGGCGCTTTCGGCGGCCGAGCCCAGGCGCATCTGCATCGGGCGCTGCGGCACGTCGACGATCTTCTCGCGGCGGATGATCGGGTCGATCGCATCGATCACACCACGGTAGTGGTGCTCCAGCTGGTCATCGGCAATCTTGTCGCCCTTGAGCGCACGCACCACCGCGACCGGATCGGTGGGGTCGGTGACCTTCAGGCCCTTGGCCTGCACCACCAGCGGTGCCAGCTGGCGCATCGCCGAGCGGGTCTCCATGAATTCCAGCTGGGCCCGCTGCATCAGCAGCGCCGGGGCGATGTCGATGCCCACGCGCTTGAGCTGGTAGGCATACAGCGGCTCGGGCAGGCGCGCGTCGGTGCGGGCCTTGGGCAGCACGTCACGGCGGGTCCAGTCGCGGTACTCGCGCAGCTGGCTGGCGATGGTCTGCAGCGCCTGCTCGGCACCGGCCACCTTGTACTTGCCGAACAACTGCTCGATGCCGCTGATGTAGGTATCCACATTGGCCAGCGACTGCTCGACTTCGATCTTCGTCGGCTGCAGCAGGCCCTTGTCGCCCAGGCGCTCTTCGTAGCGCTGGCGCGACAGCGTGGTCACCGGCTGCGTGCCCGGGGCAAGCCCGGCGTAGGCCTTTAGACGATCCAGCGCCCTGGCGCGGCGCTCGGCGGGTACCTGGTCGGACAGCAGCAGATTGAGGCCGCTGAACACGGTCTGCGGGGTATCGCTCCACGGCAGCAGGTACTTCTCGTTGAGTTCGCTGCCTTCGATGTTCTGGTCGGCGGCGGCGATCATGATCGCCAGGTCCTGGCGGACATTGGGATCGCGCTCGGTGGCGAGCTTGGCCTGCAGCTCACTGCGCGCCTTGGCCATCGCCGCGCGGTAGCGGGCGCCGTTGTCCGGGCCGAAGTCGGCCACCTTGTCGTCGTAGCCCGGCACGCCGAAGAAGCCGGTTTCTTCCGGCTGGAACGGGCCCTGCGCATCCAGCAGGATCTGCGCGAGCTGATTGCTGCGGGTCACCCAGGCCGGCGAAGCGGCGGGCTTGGCGGCTGCCGGCGCGGCCAGGGCCGGGGGAGCCGACAGCGCGGCGGGAACGGACAGCGCAAGCGCAACGGCGAGGACAAGCGGCTTCATGCAGGAACTCCAGGGCAGGATGCCTGCGACCCTACGCACTTGGCGGGTCCGGGGCAATTGGCCGGAGGTCATGCGCCGCTCAGATCTGCAAGGCCTCCGGTGCCGGCGGGCAGTCCCCCTTCGCCCGGCACTCTTCGAGCGCGCAACTGTCCGCGGCTTCGAGGTCGTCCAGGGCGGCCAGATCGATCGCCTCCTTGCCGTCGGTCACCACGTACAGCATCGGGTAGTCCCAGTGCTCGCCGGCGCGCTTGGCATTGAGGAAGATGCGGCCGTTGCCCTGCGGGCCGGACACCGCGATCACGAACTGGCTCTGCCCGTTGGAATGCATCGAGCCGGCCGGCAGGTAGCCATCGCGCAGCGGCTCACCCAGGGCCGCCACCAGTTCGATGTTGCAGCGCGCACGGCGCATGGCTTCCTGGTAGGGCGTGCTGGACTTGCTCCAGTACGCCCACTGGGACAGCGCGAACCCTACCGCGCCCGCTGCCGCCGCCATACCGACCACCACCGCCAGCGGCATCGCCCAGCGCCAGTGGCGACGCCACCAGCCGGTGGGCACGGTCGAACCAGGAAGCGCGGGCGGCAATGTCATCGGCAAACTCCTTGTCAGGCCGGTGGCGGAAACGCGGCATCAGGGCGCCAGGCAACGCCCCAGGAAATCTTCGGCCAGGCGGTAGCGGTGCAGCGCATTGCTGCCCGACAGGCCGTGCTTGGCGCCGGGGTAGGTCATCAGTTCGAACGGCTGGCCGCGCTTCTGCAGGGCGCTCATCAACACCGTGGAATTGGTGAACAGCACGTTGTCATCGGCCATGCCGTGGATCAGCAGCAGGCGCGAGCGCAGGCCGTCGATGTGCGCCAGCACGCGCGCTTCTTCGTAGCCCTTCGGGTTGTTGCCCGGCAGGTTCATGTAGCGCTCGGTGTAGTGGGTGTCATACAGGCCCCAGTCGGTCACCGGTGCACCGGCCACGCCGCAGGCGTAGCTGTCGGAGGCCTTGGCCAGCAGCATCAGGGTCATGTAACCGCCGTTGGACCAGCCCTGCACGCCGATGCGTGCCGGGTCGACCCAGGCCTGCTGCTTCAGCCAGGCCACGCCGCGCAGCTGATCGGCCACTTCCACCGTGCCCTGCACGCCATACAGCGCGCCACCGAAATCACGGCCGCGACGCGGGGTGCCACGGTTGTCCAGCGAGAACACCACGTAGCCCTGCTGGGCCAGGTACTGGTTGAACAGATGATCGCCACGGCCGGGCCAGCTGTTGGTGACCGTCTGCGAGGCCGGGCCGCCGTAGACGTACACCACCACCGGGTAGCGCTTGGCCGGATCGAAACCGGTCGGTTTGATCAGGCTGTAGTGCAGTTCGGTCCTGCCATCGGCGGCGGTCAGGGTGCCGAACTCGACCGGGCGCTGCGCATCGAGATAGCGCGCGTACGGATGCGCCGGGTCGTCAAGATTGTTCTCGACCAGGGTCGCGATCTTCTCGCCGTTGGCACGGTGCAGTGCGATCTGCGGCGGCGTGGTCGTGTTGGACCAGCTGTCCACGTAGACGCTGGCGTTGCGCGCGAAGCTGGCGGTGTGCATGCCCGGCGCCTGTGAGAGGCGCTGCGGCGTGCCACCCTGCAGCGACACGGCATACAGCTGGCTTTCGCGCGGGCTGTCCATGCCGGCGCGGAAGTAGACCTTGCCGGCGTCTTCGTCCACGGCGAGCAGTTCGTCCACCGGCCAGGTGCCGGCGGTCAGCGGGGTGACGGTCTTGCCGTCGTCGGAGATGCGGTACAGGTGCTCGAAGCCACTGCGCTCGGACGACCACACAAAACCGCCCTGCTTGAGGAAGCGCAGGCTGTTGTGCAGCGGCACCCAGGTCGGCGAGGTCTCGGTCACCAGCGTGCGCTGCTGGCCGCTGGCCAGCTCGGTCTGGACCAGTTCGAGCGTCTTCTGGTCGCGCGACTGGCGCTGGAAGGTCAGGTGTTTCGGGTCGCGCCAATCGACGCGGGCCAGATAGATGTCGGGGTTGCGGCCCAGGTCGATCCAGCGCGGCGCGGCGTTCCGGCGCGGCGCGATCACCGCCAGCTTCACGGTGACGTTGTGGTCGCCGGCGGCCGGGTAGCGCTGCTCGATCATCTCGGTGCGGTCGGCATACATCTCGTAGCGTTTCTGCACCGGCACCGGGGACTCATCGATGCGGGCGAAGGCGATCGCCGAGTCATCCGGCGCCCACCAGTAGCCGGTGTGGCGGTCCATTTCCTCATCGGCCACGAACTCGGCCACGCCATTGCCGATGGTGTCGCTGCCATCGCCGGTGAGCTGGATCTGCTGGCCGCTGGCCAGGTCGATCACCCACAGGTTGCGGGCGCGCACGAAGCTGACGAAGCCGCCCTTCGGCGAGAGCTTGGCATCGGTGGCGAAGCCTTCGCCGTGGGTGAGCTGGCGCACCGCGGCCTTGCCCTGCTTGCTCAGGTCGTACAGGTACAGCTCGCCGCCGAGCGGGAACAGCAGGGTGCGTGCATCCGGCGACCACTGGTAATCGACGATGCCGGTCATCGCGGCGATGCGCTGACGCTCGCGGCGGGCCTTCTCGGCATCGCTCAGGGTCTCTTCGCCCGGCAGCACCACCTTGGAATCGACCAGCAGATGGGTCTGCCCACTGGCGATGTCGTACGCCCACAGGTCCAGCTGGTTGCGATCCGCATCCTTGCCGCGCAGGAAGCTGACCTGCGAGCCATCCGGGGCCACCTTGGGCTTCATCAGGGTCGGGCCGGACAACGGCAGCGGGCCGGTGATGGCATCCAGGGTCAGTTTTTCAGCGTGGGCGATCGAGGTCGAGGCGAGCATCAGGGCGAGCGAAGCAAACAGGTGGCGCATGAAGGATTCCGGCAGCGTCTGGGCAGTCCCCGGCCGCTGGCGCGGCACGGGGAACGCTTCATCCTAACCAAAACCGTTCCGGTCGTGCCGGAGATGGCGGGCATCCGGCCGCGCCGAGTGTTCCGGGGAGCCGGCCAGCGGCCGGCACTACGCCGCTGCTCAGCGCTGGCCGAACAGGTGCTTGCGCTCTTCTTCGCTGAGTGGCTTGCCGGCCTGCGGGTTCACCTTCTCGCGCAGGGCGTAGGCCCGCTGGGTGGCCGGGCGCGCAGCGATCGCGTCATGCCAGCGCTTGAGATTCGGGAAGGCGCTGAAATCGACCGGCAGCTTGTCGTAGGCCCCGATCCAGGGGTAGCTGGCCATGTCGGCGATGCTGTACGCCTCACCGCCAAGATAGGCGGTCTGCGCCAGGCGCTTGTCCATCACGCCGTGCAGGCGGCGCACTTCGTTGTCGTAGCGCTCGATCGCATAGGGAATCTTTTCGGGCGCGTAGACGTTGAAATGGCCCATCTGGCCGCTCATCGGGCCAAGCCCGGCCATCTGCCAGAACAGCCATTCCAGCACCGCCACCCGGCCGCGGCTGTCGGCGGGCAGGAAGCGGCCGGTCTTCTCGGCCAGGTACAGCAGGATCGCGCCGGACTCGAACACGCTCTGCGGGGCGCCGCCGTCAGTGGGCTGGTGGTCGACCAGCGCTGGCATCTTGTTGTTGGGCGAGATCGCCAGGAAGGCGGGCGTGAACTGGTCCCCGGCGCCGATGTTCACCGGCTGGATCTGGTACGGCAGGCCGGTCTCCTCCAGCATCAGCGTGACTTTGTGGCCATTCGGGGTGGGCCAGTAGTACAGGTCGATCATGGCGACGGCTCGCGGATTGGGAATACCGAGTCTAGTCCGTCATTCGGCTTGGCAGGGTCAAGCCGGACCGTTACGCTGCGCCGTCCCCGCAACGCAGCATCCCAGCATGAGCTCGACCCAGACTCCCATCAGTCCCCTGTCCTCCCTGATCTTCGCCTCGCGCTGGCTGCAGCTGCCGCTGTACCTGGGCCTGATCCTGGCCCAATGCGTTTATGTGTTCCTGTTCGGCAAGGAGTTGTGGCACCTGCTGCACAAGGCCAACACCATGGGCGAGCAGGAGATCATGCTGCTGGTGCTGGGCCTGATCGACGTGGTGATGATCTCCAACCTGCTGGTGATGGTGATCGTGGGCGGCTATGAGACCTTCGTGTCGCGCCTGCGCCTGGAAAACCACCCCGACCAGCCGGAATGGCTGAGCCACGTCAACGCGAGCGTGCTGAAGGTGAAGCTGGCGCTGTCGATCATCGGTATCTCCTCGATCCACCTGCTGAAGACGTTCATTGCGGCGGGCAATCTGGATGGGCTGCCGTCGTGCAACAGCCCGGAGTACATCCTGGCGGTGCAGACGGCGATCAGCAGCATCGGCCCGGGCGCTGCAGCGGCCTTCAAGTGCTCGGCCATGACCTCGACCGGGGTGATGTGGCAGACCATCATCCACTGCGCCTTCATCCTCTCGGCGATCGGCATCGCCTACACCGACAAGCTGATGAACGGCACGCCGAGCAAGGCGCTGTCGCACTGACACTTGCCCGGCAGCGGCGGCATCGGTGAGGATGCCCCCTGCCCTGACCGCCTGGCCCCCGGTCCGGGCGGGGTGATGCTAGATTGCACACCTGCGGGTCCGCCATGGACGTCGGGAAACGTCCATGGCCTTCGGTCGGCCTGACCGCATCAGGCCCTACGCATCGTCGTCTTCAAAGGGGAGTTGGATGTCGCACGTCAAGACTCATGGCCCGGCGCGCCTGTTCGCGCCGATGATCCTGCTGGTCGCCCTGTCCGCCTGCTCGGGCAAGGACGACACCGCACCGGCCGCGCCTGCGGCACCCGCCACCCCCACTGCTGCGCCGGCCGCACCGGCGGTCTCGGCCAAGGTCCAGTCGCTGGGTACCGAGGAACTGCGTGAGCTGGCCAGCAAGGCCCTGCGCGAGAACCGCATGTACGCCCCGGCCGGCGACAACGCCATCGAGTACTACCTGGCGCTGCGCGACAAGACCCCGGATGACGCCTCGGTCAAAAGCGCGCTGACCGATCTGCTGCCCTATACCCTGATCGCCGCCGAGCAGAACCTGGGCCGCGAGGATTTCGCCGAAACCCAGCGCCTGGTTGCGCTGATCGAAAAGGTCGACCCGGCCGCCCCCGCACTGCCGCGCCTGAAACAAGGCATCAGCGGCAGCATGCAGACCGCGCTCAAGCGCACCCAGGAAGAGACCGACAAGGTCAAGAAAGACGCCGAGACCCGCGCCAAGCAGCTGGTTGAACAGCAGCGCCTGGCGCAGCAGCAGAGCACCGAAGCCGAGGCCGCGCGGCAGATCGCCGCGCAGCAGGAAGCCGCGCGCCGCGACACCGACCGCCAGGATGCCGAGCGTCAGGCCACCGCCCGCCGCGAGGCCGAACAGCGCCAGCAGCAGGCCGCCGCCCAGCAGGCCGCGGCCACCCGCCAGGCCGCCGCGGCGCCCAGCCTGCGCCCGGTCAGCACCCCGGCCCCGCGTTACCCGGCCGACGCGCTGCGTTCGGGCACCTCCGGCGAAGTGCTGGTCGAGCTCACCGTCGGCACCGACGGTTCGGTGACCGCCGCCCGCGTGCTGCGCGCCACCCCGGCGCGCGTGTTCGACCGCGAAGCGCTCAACGCCGTCAAGCGTTGGAAGTTCGAGCCGGTCGGCGCCCCGGTCACCACGCGCCGCACGCTTGCCTTCGCGCCGGAAGGCGGTTGATCGCAGCGTAAGGTGGGAGGACGAAAGGCCCGGAGTGATCCGGGCCTTTTTGCTTTACACCGCGCGCAGTATTGCCTTTCGCTCATGGCTCACGACATGTTTTTCAGAGAGGCTGTCAGCAATGCCTCTTAACGGCGTGAACAATCTGTAGCAGCATGTCCTCGCATGGACATCGCTGTTCTTGAAAAAACCGGGGCCATACACGCCGCGGCAGCCCACAGGCCACCCACGTGAGTCACTTGGCCCGGCGCCTTGAGCTGCTGAAGATCCCTTCGGTGCGGCGCGTGGTGCTGAGCTGCCTGCTTGCCAACATCGGCGCAGGCATGATCCTGCTTGCCATGTCCTGGACGGTCGTGGGTCAACAGGCCTCGGTGTCCGCACTGGCATGGCTGATGACCTGCTACTGGATTCCCTCGCTCATCTTCGCACCGGCCATTGGTGCATGGGTGGATCGATACGATCGACGGTACGTGGTCATGATCACCAAGGCGGTGCGGATCGTGGTCCTGCTGGTGGCCGCAGCCATTTATGCACGCTACCCCGGTATACCCGCGCTGCTTGTGCTCGGTTTCTGCATGGGGACCTGCGCCGCGCTGTATACACCGGCGCTGCTGGCGATGGTGCGCGACCTCGTGCCCGCCAAGCACCTGTTGGACGCCAATGCAGCGGTGGATGTGGCCTTCGAAATCGGCTTCATCATCGGCATGCCGGTCAGCGGAGCGCTGCTGATGCTGGCGCCGCTTCCCGTGGTGCTGGTGGTGACTGCGGGCCTCTTTGGATTGGCGTTGATGTGCCTGATCGGCGTCAGGCTGGGCGATGACGCCGGGATCAGCCCGACCCGTGACGTGACGCGGCACGCCGCATTTGTGCAGGGGCTGCGCTATCTCCTCAGCCATCGTCGCCTGCTGCTCATGTACAGCGTGCAGGCGCTGATGTACGTCACGTTGATGACGACGAGCATTCTGCTGGCCCCCTTCGCCAAGGTGGTCCTGAATCTCAGCGCCGGCGAGTTTGGTGCCATCGAAGCGGCACTGTCCCTGGGCGTTGTGGTGGGCGCGTTGATTCTTCCGGCCTCGGCGCAACGTTGGGGCTACGGTCCGGCACTGGTCATGGCCACGTTGGCGATGACCATCTGTTTTGCGCTGTTCGCGATGGCGGAGTCCTTCGTCAGTGCCCTGCTCCTGTACTTCCTCATCGGGGGTGGACTGGCCACCTGGCCGGTGGTGACAACGGCTGCCCAGGAGCTGACCGACCCCGCCATGCAGGGGCGTGTTCAAGCAGCCGGAAATGCCGCCTCCAGCGTGTTGATCCTGGCGACCTATCTTCTGCTGGGTGCGGCAGCGCCGTACATTTCCATCCGCTGGAGCTACGTCTCGGTCATGGCGTTCTCCGCCACGGCCTGCCTGATGGCCTGTTGGATCTATTTTGTCTCGCCGGATCGAGCGGAACGTCCTGACCCCTGAGCGGAGCCCCGCGCTCCTCTTCGTGCAGGGAAGCGGTTCATCGCAGCATGACGTTGGATGAACCGCTATTGGACCGCCCCTCAGGGAGCATTGCTTTCATCTCCCGGAGTGCCCTTCCCTACCGCGCCTCGCGCTCGTCGGTCGCTAGGCAGAACGCCTTTCGGCGTCCTGCCCGCCTGCCGTCAGCCCGAAATCGCCAACCGTTCCTGATGGTAGCGACGCACCGCGGCATACCAGAACAGCGCCGCCAGACCGAAGCCCGCGCCCAGGTACACCGCCCACATCTGCGCGCTGATCGTTTCGTGGCGGATGATCTTGAGCAGCATCTGGTTCTGCGCCAGGAACGGCACCGCGAACTGCCACAGCTCACTCTTGATCGGGTACACCATCAGCGCGTAACCCGGCAGCATCGGCAGCAGCATCAGCCAGGTCATGTGGCTCTGGGCTTCCTTCATGCTCTTGGCCGCCGCCGACAGGAAGGTCAGCAGCGAGGTGCCGATGAACAGCATCGGCAGCATGATCAGCAGCATCTGCAGCATCGGCAGGAAGCCCATGTTGAGCTGCCGGCCTACCCCGCCGGAGGACAGCTGCGCGCTGATCTTGAAGGCCGCCAGGGTCAGCAGCAGCGATGCGACACCCACGGCACAGGCCGCAGCGATCTTGCCGCTGACGATCGCGCTGCGCGGTGCGGGGGTGGCGAGCAGCGGCTCCAGCGATTGCCGCTCACGTTCGCCGGCCGTGGTATCCATCACCAGGTAGGCACCGCCCAGGAACGAGGTGATGGTGAGCAGGATCGGCAACAGCACCGAGAGCATCATCCCGCGCTTGGCTTCGGCGGTCGCCAGGTCCTGCGCGGCGACGTCCAGCGGGCGCGCTACCTGTGCATCGATCCCGCGCGCCAGCAGGCGCAGAGCACCGACCTGCTGGCTGTAGCCACCCAAGGCCGCTTCCAGACGGCTGCTGGGAATATCGGCAGCGCGGCGGGTGCTGTCCTTGATGATCTCCACCAGCGCCGGGCGGCCGTCGGCCCAGTCCTTGCCGAATTCCGGGCTGATGCGCAGCGCCACATCAATGCGCTGGCTTCGGATCGCTTCGGTGAGGTCCTTCGGTGCCTCGGTCGCATTGAGACCCTGCGATGCCAGGAAACGCACCAGATTGGGGGCATGCTCGCCGCCGATCATCGGTATTTCCAGCGGCTGCTCGATCTGCGTCTTGACCCGGCTTTCGGCCAGCTTGCTCATGCCGAGAATCAGCACGGGATACAGCAGCGGTCCCAGCAGCAGGGTCAGCGCGAGGGTGCGGCGGTCGCGGGAGAGATCGCGCAGTTCCTTGCGCATCACGGTCAACAGCGTGGCGAACGAACTCATGCGTGCAATCCTTCTTCGGTACCGATCGCCTTGACGAAGGCATCTTCCAGGTTGCTTTCCCCGGTCTGTGCGCGCAGCTCATCGGCGCTGCCGGCGGCCATCACCGTGCCCTGCGCGATGATCACCACGTGGTCACACAGTGCGGCCACCTCCTGCATGATGTGGCTGGAGAAGATCACGCAGCGCCCCTCGTCGCGCAGCCCGCGCAGGAAGCCGCGCAGCGCGCGCGTGGTCATCACGTCCAGCCCGTTGGTGGGCTCATCCAGGATCACGTTGCGCGGGTCGTGCACCAGGGCGCGGGCGATCGCGGTCTTGGTACGCTGGCCCTGCGAGAACCCTTCGGTCTGGCGGTCGAGGATGTCCTCCATCTCCAGCGCCGTGGACAACACCTTGGTGCGCTCGCGGATCCGCGCGGCACTCAGGCCGTGCAGCTGGCCGAAGTAGGCGATGTTCTCGCGCGCGGTCAGGCGCTTGTAGACCCCACGGGCATCGGGGAGCACCGCCAACTGGCGGCGCACGGCGATCGGGTCCACCGCCGCGTCGATGCCATCCACCAGCACGCGACCCTGGTCGGGCTTCATCAGCGTGTACAGCATGCGCATGGTGGTGGTCTTGCCGGCACCGTTCGGCCCGAGCAGCCCGGTGATGCGGCCATCTTCGGCCTGGAAACCGACGTTCTGGACGGCGTGGATCAGGCCGGTCTTGGTCTTGAACGCTTTATGCAGGTTCTCGGCGACGATCATGCGCGCACCTCCCCGGTGCGGTGGGAGGAACGGTTCATGGGGCCCATCCGTTGAACGAGGTGAACGCCGGCACCGGGCTGAGGGTGTCCAGGCAGGTGGCATCGAGCGACTTGGCATCGGCGGTATCGATGAACTGACCGAGGATGCGCGGCATGCAGCCGGCGTTGATCGTGCCGTGGCCCTGACCCTTGGCCAGCAGGTGTCGCCCGTTCGGCAGCTGCTTGACGACCTGCTCGGCATAGCGCGGCGGCGTGACCGGATCGAACTGGCCCGACAGCAGCAGCACCGGCAGCGACGAAGCGAACGGCGTGGTGAAATCCTTCGGCCGCGAACCGGCGTTCCACGCCGGGCACGCCGCGAAGAACATGCGCGCCACTTCCGGGCCCAGCACGCGGTCACCCTGCGCACTTTCCTGATAGCGGTCGGCATCCTCGGCGCACAGCACCGACCATTGCATGCCACGGTTCATCTGCACGCCCAGCGTGCGGCTGGCCATCTTGCTCAACGACATCAGCGGCGCATAGCGACCCTGCGCGGCCTCATCGAGCATCACCGGCAGCAGCGATGACAGTTCCGGCATGTACGAGAACATGAAGGCCAGTCCGGTCACCGAATCGGCGGTCAATACATCGCGTTCGGCCTGGCCGGTGCCCGGATTGCGGTACTCGACCTCCACCGGCGCCTTGGCCAGCGTGGCCATGACGTTGCGCAGCTGGGTGCGGGTATCGACCGGGAAGCGCTGGGCGCAGATCGGATCCTGGCGGCACTGTGCCGACTGCAGGGTGATCGCATCTTCGAAGGTGTTGGCGAAATCGCCGCCGACCACCAGGTCGTTCGGCACCACGCCATCGATCACGACGGTGCGGGTGTGCTGCGGATAATGCGCGGCGTACTGCTGCGCCACGCGCGTGCCGTAGGAGCCGCCGATCATGTTGATCTTGTCCACGCCCAGCGCCTTGCGCACCGTATCCAGGTCGCCGATGGCCTCGGTGGTGGTGTAGAACCGGGTGTCGGCGCGGCCGGTCAACGACTGCGCGCAGCGACGGGCATAGTCTTCGATCAGGCCCGCGCTCGGCGCGGCGTTCTCGTCCAGCGGCAGCTCCTTGCCCTGCGCATCCAGGCAGGTGAGCGGATTGGATTTGCCGGTGCCGCGCTGATCGATCAGGAAGATGTCGCGCTGCTTGCGCACATCGCGCAGCGCCATGTTCACCGGTGCGGCGACCTCGGTCGCGGCCTGGCCGGGGCCACCGGCGAGGAAGAACACCGGATCGGCCTTGCCGGCGCCGTCATTGCCGGCCTCCAGCCAGGCGATGTTCAAGCCGATTCTGCGACCGTCGGGTTCGGCCGGATTTTCCGGCACCTGGAGCGTGGCGCACTGTGCCTCCACGTTCGCGCTGGCCTGCGCGCTGGTCAGGGTGCAGGGCTGGAACGCGAGCGTGCCGTACAGGCGTTGAGCGGCGGCGGCGCCGGATGCATCGTCCGGTACGGGCGCACAGCCGGCACACAGGGCGGCGACCAGCGCACCGGCCAGCCTCAGGTGGTGTGTAGACATCTTCCGTACTTCCCCTTGTTGAAGATCATGCCACCACGACGCGTGGGCGTGGCCGATGTGACCCAACTTACACGGCTGGCCCCGTGCCGGGGAAGGCGGCGGCGTCGCCGTACACCTCACTGCACCGTCAAGGCCACCGCGCTCATGGTGCGGTCGCGGCCGTCGGCCTTGGCCCGGTACAGCGCGGCATCGGCTTCACCGAGCAGGCGCGCCATGTCGCCTGTGCCCTGATCGATCGCCAGGCCGATGCTCGCCGTCACCGGCACCGGCACGCCGTCGAGCCGCGCGGGCGACTCACGCAGCGCCTGGCGCAGGCGATCGGCGCACTGCCGCGCCTGGGCCTGATCGGCCCCCGGCAGCAGCAGGACGAACTCTTCCCCGCCATAGCGGCCCAGCAGATGCTCGCGATCGGCGACACAGGCGCTCAGTACGTCGGCGACATGGCGCAGCACCGCATCGCCGGCCAGATGGCCCCAGCGGTCGTTGATCTGTTTGAAGTGGTCCACGTCCAGCAGCAGCAAGGCCAGCGGCCGGGCCGGGCGGCGACTGAGGTGCAGCAGGGTGGCGCCGTCGGCCAGCACCGCCCCACGGTTGAGCAGGCCGGTCAGCACGTCGGTGCGCGCCAGTCGCTGCAGGTCGACCAGCATGCGCTCCACCAGCAGCAGCACCAGTGCGAAGCAGCGCGCCAGCTCCAGGATCAGCCCGACCAGATAGGTCGCAAACACCGGCGACCCCGCGCGCATGATGTCCTCGCCTGCATCCGGCGCCACCGGCAGGAACAGACGCACCAGATACAACAGGGTCTGCGCGGCGAACACCGCCGCCGCCAGCCGGCAACTGGTGCGCTGCGCCGGCGGTGCATGCCGCAGCAGCAGCCACGTCATCCAGCCATTGAGCAGCACCGCGAACACGCTGAACACATGCAGCCGGATGACCAGGCTGGGATGGACCACCAGGAAAAAAGCGATGGCGCCGAGGTAGGTGGCCGCCAACGCCACGGGCTGCCACGCCGGCAGGCGATGACCAAGATGGCGCGCTACGCCATACAGCATCAGTACGCCGGACAGCGCCACCGCAACATTGCCCGAGAGGATGCCGGCGACCTGGGGCAGGTACGGCCGCAGCGCGACCAGGGTCAGGCTGACCGACAGCATCCACAGGCTGGCCGTCCACAGCCGAAGCGCAGGCTGCCGACGCAGCACCAGCAGCAGCAACGAGAAACCCATCGCGATGCCCAGGCACAACAGGAAGCCGAGCACGGCGATGGTGGGGAAATCCAGGGGCATCGTGTCAGCCAGGCGGAAGCGGGGCGCGGCGCATCTTACCGCCCGCCGCGCCGTGGCGCTGCCCGGGCACACACGCGGTGGTGCAGGCGCGCGGCGATCTGCCGGACGCAGCGCGCAGATGCCCGCGAATTTTCAGATTCGTTGCATTCCGGTCCGCCCTTCGCGCCCGGAGACTGACTCGACTGCTTTCGACCGCCCCCGGGCACCGTGGCCACGCGCCCGCGCTGCCGCGGGTCGGAGCACGCCTGCCCTTCTTTGATGGAAACCACATGTCCCACCACCCTCGTCATCCCCACGTGCTGCTGGCGCTGTCGCTCGCACTCGGTGGCCTGACCGTCTCCAGCGCCGCGCTGGCGCACGGCACCATGGTCACCCCGCAGAGCCGCGTCTATACCTGTTTCCAGGGCAATCCCGAGAACCCGACCAACCCGGCCTGCGCCGCGGCCAAGGCGGTTGCCGGCCCGCAGCCGTTCTACGACTGGATGGGTATCAACCAGGCCGCCGCCAACGGCAACCACCAGGCCGTGGTGCCCGATGGCAAGCTGTGCAGCGGCAACAACCCGACCTTCCGCGGCCTGGACCTGGCCCGCGACGACTGGCAGGCCACCCCGATCCACGGCGACGCCAACGGCCGCTACACCTTCGAGTTCAAGGCACCGGCCCCGCACGCTACCCGCGAGTGGAAGTTCTACGTCACCCGCGAGGGTTGGCAGCCGGGCACCGCGCTGCGCTGGGGCGACCTGGAAGCGTTCTGCACCCTGGGCAATACGCCGTTGTCGGCCGATGGCACCTACAAGCTGGACTGCCCGCTGCCCAAGCGCACCGGTCCGCACATCATCTACAACACGTGGCAGCGCTCGGATTCGGCCGAAGCCTTCTACACCTGCATGGACGTGAAGTTCGAGGGCGGCGGCAGCGGCACCCCGCCGGTCTGGCTGGATGCCGGCGCATTGACCGCCCGGGGGGACCTGCCGGTTGGCAGCGAACTGGAACTGCGCGTGTTCAAGGCCAACGGCAGCGATGCCGAGCGCATCAAGACCACCCTGGCCGCCGGCCAGACCTCGGCAGCGCAGTGGCCGCTGCAGCTGGCCCGCCGGGTCAACGCCAGCGCCAGCCGGGCCCGGATCGGTGTGATGCGCAACGGGGTCATCACCCCGGTCGCCTCGGCCACCGCCAACCGCGTGTACCTGCAGCGCGGGTTGAGCCATCAGCTTGACGTGCGCCTGCCGAACATCGATCCGCCGCCGGTCGGTGACTACGACCATGTCTATCCGGCCGGCATCGGCAGCTACGTGCCGGGCCAGACCGTGGTCAAGGGCACCGATGGCAAGCTCTATGCCTGCCGCCCGTTCCCGGAAGGCGCCTGGTGCAACATCAATGCGCACGCGTACCGCCCGGGCACCGGCTCGGCCTGGCGCGATGCCTGGATTCCGTACTGAGCCATGACGGCACCCGGGGTGAGGGCGCGGCCTTCATCCCGGGCAGCGCTGGGCGGCCGCGCCATGCGGTGCAGCCGCCGGGCGCGGTCATTTGCTGCTGACGTACTTCTCGCGGCGCACCTGCGGCGTGGGCAGGCCGGCCTCTTTCAACGTCTCGAAGGTCGCATCGACCATGTCCGGGTTGCCGCACAGGTAGGCGATGTCGGTGGCCGCGCTCGGGGCGAACTCGGCCAGATGCTGCTGCACGTAGCCGTGGCGCACGTCCGGATGCGGGTTCTCCGGCAGCTCGCGGGACAGGCACGGCACGTAGCGGAAACCCGGGTGGGCGGCCGCGAAGGCATAGAAGTCCTCGCTGTAGAGCAGTTCGGCCGGCGTGCGGGCACCCTGCAGCAGGACCACCTCCACGCCACGCTCGGCCATGGCGGTGGCCAGCAGCGGCAGCATCGAGCGGTACGGGGTGACCCCGGTGCCGGTGGCGATCAGCAGGTAGCGGGCGTTGTGGTCGCCCGGCTGCAGGCAGAACCGGCCGAACGGACCGCTGGCGCTGACGTGGCCGCCGATGTCCAGGCCCTCGAAGAGGGAGGTGGCGGCGCCGCCAGGGACGAAGCTGACCGCGATATCGACCGCATCGCCCGCGCCGAGGGCGTGATCATGAATGGTCGCCAGCGAATAGCTGCGCTTGGTAGCGGTGCCGTCGGCGTACTCGAAATGGACCTGGATGAACTGACCGGGCTGGAAATCCAGCGGCTGGCCGTCATCACGCAGGAACTGGTAATGGCCGACGGTCGGGGCCAGCATGCGCCGGTCGACCAGTTTGAGGGGGAATTGAGCAGGCACGACTTTTCGGGACAGTGTGTAGCCGGGGCAAGCCCTCGGGGTCTTCTATAATAGCCGCTCCCCGCCCCTATCCAGCGCCAGCCCATAGGCGCGAAGGCAAGAGCTTGGCTTCCCAGAACACTTCCGCGCCCACCGCCGTGCCCGCCCTGCGGGTGCGTGACCTCCGCAAAACCTATGACAACGGCACCCAGGCGCTGAAGGGCGTCTCGCTGGACGTGGCCCCGGGCGACTTCTTCGCCCTGCTCGGCCCCAACGGCGCCGGCAAGTCGACCCTGATCGGCATCATCAGCTCGCTGGTGAACCTCAGCGAAGGCCAGGTCGAGGTCTTCGGCAGCGACCTGGTGCGCCACCGCAGCGCCACCATGCGCCTGATCGGCCTGGTCCCCCAGGAAATCAACTTCAACCTGTTCGAAAAGCCCTTCGACATCCTGGTCAACTACGCCGGCTTCTATGGCGTGGCCCGTGCCGAGGCCGAGAAGATGGCCGAAGAGGAGCTCAAGCGCGCCCACCTGTGGGACAAGGCGCAGGTGATGAGCCGCACCCTGTCCGGGGGCATGAAGCGCCGCCTGATGATCGCCCGCGCGATGATGACCCGCCCGCGGCTGCTGATCCTGGATGAACCGACCGCCGGGGTGGACATCGAGATCCGCCGCGACATGTGGCGGGTGCTCAAGGAGATCAACGCCGCCGGCACCACGATCATCCTCACCACGCATTACCTGGAAGAAGCCGAGCACCTGTGCCGGAACCTGGCCATCATCAACCACGGCCAGATCGTCACCCAGGGCCCGATGCGCGAACTGCTGGCCAAGCTGGACGTGGAGGGCTTCCTGTTCGACATCGACGGCAGCCTGCCGGCCCAGCTGCCGGAGATCGAAGGCGCGATCCTGATCGCCACCGACAGCCACACGCTGGACGTGGACATGCCGCGCGCAATGGACCTCAACCGTGTGTTTGACGCCTTGAACGCCGCCGGTATCCGCGTGCGTTCGATGCGCACCAAGAGCAACCGCCTGGAGGAGCTGTTCGTGCGCCTCACCGGCAACCAGGAGAACGTGGCATGAGCAGCACCCCGACCCCGGTCCTGACCGACGGCCAGCGCAACCGCATCGCACTGATGACCATCGTGCGCCGCGAAGTGGCGCGCATCCTGCGCATCTGGGGCCAGACCCTGGTGCCGCCGGCGATCACCATGACCCTGTACTTCCTGATCTTCGGCGGCCTGATCGGCTCGCGCGTGGGCGAGATGGGCGGCTACAGCTACATGCAGTTCATCGTGCCGGGCCTGGTGATGATGAGCGTGATCCAGAACAGCTACGGCAACATCAGCTCGTCGTTCTTCGGCGCCAAGTTCGGCCGCCACGTGGAAGAGCTGCTGGTCAGCCCGATGCCCAACTGGGTGATCCTGTGGGGCTATGTGTCAGGCGCGGTGCTGCGTGGCCTGATGGTCGGCGTGATCGTGTTGATCATCGCCATGTTCTTCACCCCGGTGCGCATTCCGCATCCGCTGGTGACGCTGACCACGGTGCTGCTGGGCGCGACGATCTTCTCACTGGCCGGCTTCATCAACGCGGTGTACGCCAAGAAGTTCGATGACGTGGCGATCGTGCCGACCTTCATCCTGACCCCGCTGACCTACCTGGGCGGCGTGTTCTATTCGGTGAAGCTGCTGCCGACCTGGGCCGAAGCGGCCACGCATGCCAATCCGATCTTCTACATGGTCAACGCGTTCCGCTACGGCCTGCTGGGCACCAGCGATGTGCCGCTGTGGGTGGCCTATGCGCTGATGATCGGCTTCGTGGTGGCGCTGACGGCGCTGGCGCTGTGGCTGCTGAAGCGGGGCGTGGGGATGCGGAGCTGATGCGTATCCTGATCCTCGGCGCCGGCGGGACCGGCGGGTACTTCGGTGGTCGCCTGGCCCAGGCCGGCGTGGACGTGACCTTCCTGGTGCGCCCGGCGCGTGCGGCCCAGCTGGCGGGCGAAGGGCTGGTGATCCGCAGCCCGCTGGGCGATGCAACCTTCCCGGTCAAGCACGTCACCGCCGAGGCGCTGCCTGCGCTGGCGAGCGCTGAGCCCTTCGACCTGGTGATCCTGAGCTGCAAGGCCTACGACCTGGCCAGCTCGATCGAGGCGATCGCCCCGGCGATGGGCCCGCGTACCACGGTGCTGCCGATCCTCAACGGGCTGCGGCATTACGCCGATCTCGACGCACGCTTCGGCCGCGACGCAGTGCTGGGCGGGCTGTGCTTCATCAGCGCGACCAAGGCCAGCGACGGCGCGGTGGTGCATCTGGCGCCGGCGGCCAAGCTGACCTTCGGCGAGCGCGACGGCACCGGCAGCAGCGCGCGCGTGCTGGCGCTGGCGGCGGCCTGCGTGCAGGCGGGCGTGGACCACGTCGCCACCGATGCGATCGGGCAGGAGCAGTGGATCAAATACACCTTCCTGACCACGCTGGCGGCGGCGACCTGCCTGATGCGCGCCGATGTCGGCACGATCGTGGCCACCGATGACGGTGCGGCGATCGTGCGGGGCCTGTACGAGGAGTGCCTGGCGGTGGCCGAGGCGGCCGGCGAGCCGATCCCGGCCAAGGCGCGGGAGATCGCGCTGGCCGCGACCACCCAGTCCGGCTCGGCGTTGAAGGCGTCGATGCTGCGCGATCTGGAGGCCGGCCAACAGGTCGAGGCCGAGCATATCGTCGGCGACATGCTGGTACGGGCACGGGCGGCCGGCCAGGCCGCACCGCTGCTGGCCGTGGCCTATGCGCACCTGCAGGCCTACCAGCAGCAGCGCAGCGCCTGAGCGCCATGCCTGCCGCGCTGCCGTCCCATGTGCTGGTGCTGGGCCTGGGCTATAGCGCCCGGCATCTGGCCGCGCTGCTGCACTCGAACGGGGTGGCCTGCAGCGGCACCGTACGCGATCCCGCCAGTGCGCCGGCGGATGGGCTGCTCCGCCACCGTCTGGTTGCAGGCGAACCGATCAGCGCGGGCCTGCGCGAGGCGATCCGCACGGCCGAGGCCATCGTCTGCTCCGTGCCACCGGATGCAGACGGCGACCCGGCCTTGCGCCTGCTCATCGATGCGCTGGGCGACAGCCCTGCACTGCGCTGGGTCGGCTATCTCTCCTCCACCGCGGTCTACGCCGACCGCGAAGGCGGTTGGGTCAACGAGACGTCTGCCGCCGATGCGACCGATGAGACCGCCCTGAAGCGCCTGCGCGCGGAACAGCAGTGGCAGGCATTCGCGCAGGCGCGTGGCATTGCCTCGGCGGTGTTCCGGCTGCCGGGCCTGTATGGGCGCGGGCGCAATGCGCTGGTGCAGTTGGCGCAGGGCAAGGCGAGGCAGGTGGTGCGGCCGGGGCTGGTATTCAACCGGCTGCACGTGGCGGACCTGGCCAGCGGCGTGCAGGCTGCGATGCAGCGGCCTGCACGCGATGCGCTGCATCTGCTGAGCGATGACGAACCGGCGCCGCCACAGGACGTGGCGGCCTACGCCGCGGCGCTGAGTGGACTGCCGCTGCCCGTCGTGCAGGCGTGGGACGCACCCGAGGTGGCCGCCTCACTGCGCCGCTTCTACGCCAGCAACAAGCGCATCGACGGCCGCGTCACGCGCGCGGCATTGCAGTGGCAGCCACGCTTCACCACGTACCGCGAAGGACTGGACGATGCGTGGGCCCACGGCGACGGTCGCCCTGCCCTGCGCTAGCCCACGACCGTCGGTCGTGGGTGCGGCGTACCAATGCGGGGTCTGACACGCGTACCGACCAACGGTCGGTACCTACCTTCTCAAGCCGCGTCAGGGAGCCGGAAGAACGTGCGCGTAGCCGCCGTCGCGTGGGCGGCCGTGATCTCCACGTCCTCCCCGCGGTCGCGCGCCAGCTCCTCGACGATGTGCGAGAGGAACATCGGCTCGTTGCGACGGTCTTTCGGCAGTGGCTTGAGCGTGCGCGGCAGCAGGTAGGGCGCGTCGGTCTCGATCATCAGGCGGTCGGCCGGGATATGCTTGACCAGCTCGCGCAGGTGGCCGCCACGGCGTTCATCGCACAACCAGCCGGTGATGCCGATGTACCAGTCCTGGTCCAGGTAATCGAACAGTTCCTGGCGCTCGCCGGTGAAGCAGTGCACCACTGCCGGGGCGAGCTTGCCCTCGAAATTCTTCATCTGCGCCATGAAATCGGCATGCGCGTCGCGCTGGTGCAGGAACAGCGGCTTGCCGTTTTCGGCGGCGAGCTGCAGCTGGCGCTCGAAGGCGCGGTGCTGCGCCGGGCGCGGCGAGAAATCGCGGAAGTAATCCAGCCCGCACTCACCTACCGCCACCACCTCGGCATGCGCGTGCAGCGCGCGCATTTCCGCGTCGCACTCGTCGGTGTATTCCACCGCATGGTGCGGATGCACGCCAGCGGTCGCGTACAGGAACCCCGGGTGCTGGCGGGCCAGCTCCAGCGCCATCGGCGAATGCTCGCGGCTGGCCCCGGTGATCACCATCTGCACCACCCCGGCCTCGCGCGCACGCGCCAGCACGGCGTCGCGGTCGCGATCGAAAGAGTCATGGGTGAGGTTGGCGCCGATATCGATCAGTTGCATGTGGGGCTACAGGACGGGTGACCCCGGGCATTCTACCGTGCTCCCCCGCAATGCCCCGGCGCGCGCGTCTCGCCGCTCCTGCCTGGGCCCCGTATCCTTGCCGCATGACCACCCCGATGTTCCCGATTTCCACACTGCTGCCGCAGATCCTGACCACGCTGGAGCACGGCCCCCGGCTGGTGCTGGAAGCACCGCCCGGCGCCGGCAAGACCACCCAGGTGCCGTTGGCGCTGCTGGATGCACCGTGGCTGGAAGGCCGGAAGATCATCATGCTGGAGCCGCGTCGCGTGGCCGCGCGCAGCGCCGCGCAGTTCATGGCGCGGCAACGCGGCGAAGATGTCGGAGAGACCGTCGGCTATCGCATCCGTTTCGAGAGCAGGATCTCCGCGCGGACCCGGATCGAGGTGGTGACCGAAGGCATCCTGACCCGGTTGCTGCAGGACGACCCGCTGCTGGAGGGCGTGGGGGCGCTGCTGTTCGATGAATTCCACGAGCGGCATCTGGCCGCCGATCTCGGCCTGGCACTGGCGCTGGATGTGCAGTCGCAGCTGCGCGAGGACCTGCGCATCGTGGTGATGTCGGCCACGCTGGATGGCGAGCGGCTGGCGCAGTTGCTGGATGCGCCGCGCCTGAGCAGCGAAGGCCGCAGCTTCCCGGTGACGGTTGCGCATTTCCCCGCACGTCGCGACGAGGCGCTGGAGCCGCAGGCACGGCGCGCGGTGGAGCAGGCCCTGGCCGAGCATCCTGGCGACGTGCTGGTGTTCCTGCCTGGCCAGCGCGAGATCACGCGCGTGCAGACCGCGCTGCAGGCCGTGCTCGACCCCGCCGTGCAGGTGCTGCCGCTGCACGGCGAGCTGCCGGTGGACCAGCAATCGCAGGTCCTGCAGCCTGACCCGGGCGGTCGCCGCCGGGTGGTACTGGCGACCAACGTGGCCGAATCCTCGGTGACCCTGCCCGGCGTGCGCGTGGTGATCGATGCCGGTCTCGCACGCGAGCCGCGCTACGACCCCAACAGCGGCTTTGCGCGCCTGGACGTGGTGAACATCGCGCAGGCCTCGGCGGACCAGCGTGCCGGCCGCGCAGGCCGTGTGGCCGAGGGCTGGGCGTGGCGGTTGTGGCCGCAGTCGCAGCGGTTGGAGGCACAGCGCCGGCCAGAGATCGCGCAGGTGGAACTGGCCTCGCTGGCGCTGGAGCTGGCCGCGTGGGGCAGTGACGACCTGCGCTTCGTGGATGCACCGCCGGCCGGTGCCTTGGCCGCCGCCCGTGAACTGCTGCAGCGCCTGGGCGCGCTCAGCGACAGTGGCACGCTGACCCCGCTGGGCCGGCGCATGCTGACCCTCGGTACGCATCCACGGCTGGCGGCGATGCTGATGGCGGCAGGTGCCGGTGTGGAACAGGCCCTGGCCTGCGATCTGGCCGCGCTGGTGGAAGCGCGCGATCCGCTGCGGCAAGGGGGTGATGCACTCGCCGCGCGGTGGCGTGCGCTGGCGGCGTTCCGCCAGGGGCGCGTGCCACCCGATGCCAACCGCGGCGGCCTGGCGACCATCGATGCCGCCAGCAAACAATGGCGGCGACGCCTGCGCTGTGATGCCGCGCCTCCTTCCTCAGTCGAAGCGCATCAACTCGGTGACCTGCTCGCCCATGCATTTCCGGACCGGATCGCTGCCCGCCATCCGACCGATCCGCTACGCTATCTGCTGGCCAATGGCCGCAGCGCGCGCCTGTTCGATCCCAGCGATCTGCGTGGCGAGCCGTGGCTGGTCGCGGTGGAGCTGCGTTACGAGGCACGCGACGCGTTGCTGCTGCGCGCCGCGCCGGTGGACGAGAACCGCCTGCGCCGTGATTTTCCCGATCGCTTCAAACAGGAAGACGTGGTGCGCTGGGATGGTGAAAAGCGTGCCTTGGTCGCGCGACGGGAAACCCGCTTCGACCGCATCGTGCTGGACAGCCGCTCGGCCGGCCGCGTGGATCCTGCACACGCCGCGCAGGCACTGACTGAAGCGGTTGCCGAACTTGGGCTGGATGCGTTGCCGTGGACCGAGGGGCTGCGCCAGTGGCAGGCACGTGTACTGGCGGTGCGGGCATGGATGCCGGAGCTGGAACTGCCGGATGTCTCCGACGCAGCGCTGTTGGCGACGCTGCCGACCTGGCTGACCCCCGCATTCAACGGCAGGACCCGCCTGGACGCGCTCGACGAATCCACCTTGGGTGAAGCGCTGAAATCACCGCTGCCGTGGGCGCAACGCCAGCTGATCGATCGCCATGCCCCGGTGCGCATCACCGTGCCTTCCGGGATGGAGCGCCCGATCCATTATGCGCTCGATGCCGATGGCGTCACGCCGCAGGCACCGGTGCTGGCGGTCAAGCTGCAGGAACTGTTCGGCCTGAGCGACACCCCGCGCATCGCAGATGGCCGCATCCCACTGACGCTGCATCTGCTTTCCCCAGGCGGCCGGCCGCTGCAGGTCACCCAGGACCTGCGCAATTTCTGGGCGAACACCTATGCCGAAGTGAAGAAGGAAATGAAGGGCCGCTATCCCAAGCATCCGTGGCCGGATGATCCGTGGACGGCCACGGCCACGCACCGGGCCAAGCCCCGCGGGACGTGAGCGCGCCTCCGCCGCCATCGCGTTGCCCCCATTCATGGCTGCTACCTGACCGGCACCACACGCCCCGCTGACCACGCTGCACCGAGCCGCTACAGTCATGACCTGGCCGTCGCCGGTGGATAACACCGCGTACACGGCCATCGCGCGACACTGGATCAGAACCGAGGCAAAGGACCCCCCATGAGCAGATTGACCGTGATTACCGACCGCGCCCTCGAGCGCGCCCTGGACATCGCCAGCACCGCTGGTGACGGCCTCAAGCATGCCGGAAGCAACCTGCGCCACTTCGGCCCGCAGGCTACCGACTGGATCAAGACCGGCGCCGCGCTGGGCGCAGTCAAGACCGGCAGCAAGGTCGCCGCCAAGGTGGTGCGCCGCAATCCGGCCGTGACCATCGCCGCCGCCGCTGTCGGCGTCGGCCTGCTGGGCTACGCGCTGTACCGCAAGCAGCAGAAGAAGAAGCTCGCCAACGGCGGCGTGGTGAACGGCCAGGCGCAGCGCATCAGCGCCCGCAACCGCCGCAACGACACCGTGGTGGATGAAACCAGCGATATCGGCAGCGACGCCTGATCGGCTGACGCTTCACCGGATCCGCATGGAAACCGCCGGCCTCAGCCGGCGGTTTTTTATTGTCCGACCTCCCGCCATTGCCCGGGTTGCAGATCGCCGATCGCATGCGCGCCCATGGAAACCCGGACCAGGCGCAGCGTCGGCAGGCCGACCGCTGCGGTCATCCGCCGCACCTGCCGGTTACGGCCCTCGCGCAGCGTGATCGCCAGCCACGCATCGGGCACCGTCTTGCGGAAGCGGACCGGCGGCGTGCGTGGCCACAATTCAGGTGCGGGTTCCAAGCGCTCGACACCGGCCGGCAATGTGGGGCCATCGTTGAGCAGCACGCCTCGGCGCAACGCCTGGACCTGCTCATCGGTCACCGTGCCTTCCACCTGCACCCAGTAGGTCTTGTCGGCCTTGTGCCGCGGATCGGTCAACTGGTGGGCCAGGCCGCCATCGTCGGTGAGCAGCAGCAGGCCTTCGCTGTCGAAATCCAACCGCCCGGCGGCATACACCGCCGGTGGCAGACCGAAGCCGGCCAGCGTCGCGCGCGGCGGCTGGCTGCGGTCGGTGAACTGGCACAGCACATTGAACGGTTTGTTGAAGGCGATCAGCATCGGGGCGACAGCGGCGGTGGGGTGGTCCATTGTCCCATCCCCACGCCGACGCCGCGATCCGCGGCGAACGTTATCCGATGATCTTCATTTTGAGCAGGAAGTAGACCAGCACCAGCACCACGCCGCAGACAGTGGCGATGCGGGCTTGCCGTGCCCGGGACCCGGTGGCGGGCGCATTGAACGCGCGACGCCCGTCCAGGGCTGCACCGGCGAGCAGGAGCCCGAAACCGGCGGCCCCCATCAGGTCATAGCCGTTGCGGCCATAGAACACGAAATCAACGATCTTGATCAGCGTGACCACCGCCAACGCGATCAACAGCAGCTTCTTCAAAAGTGCTTTCCTCTACCTTCCCTGGAACGCGCGGGCCATAGCCCGCGCGCGATGTGTTACTTGCCCGGCTTCACGAAGCGCAGCGTCATGCGGTCGCTTTCGCCGATCGCCTGATACTTGGTTTCATCTGCCGCGTCATGCTGGTTGGTCGGCGGCAGCGTCCACACGCCGTTCGGATAATCCTTGGTGTCGCGCGGGTTGGTGTTGATCTCGCTGCTGCCGGCCAGTTCGAAACCGGCGGCCTTGGCCATCGCGATCACCTGCTGCTGGCCGACATAACCGGTCTTGTCGTCGGCCGGCACATCGGCCTTGGCGCGGTGCTCCACCACGCCGAGCACGCCGCCCGGCTTGAGCACCGAGAAGAAGCCCTTGAACATGCCTTCAGCCTGGCCGCTGCTGCGCCAGTTGTGCACGTTGCGGAAGGTCAGCACGACATCGGCCGAGTTGGCCGGACCGAACACCGGGGCCTTCGGGTCATAAGCCACCACACGGCTCTTGCCGAACACGCTGGCGCCAGCGGCGAACTTCTTTTCCAGGCCCTCGCGACTGCGCTGCTGGTAATCACGGCCACGCCCCTCCGGCACGGCCGCCGGGTCGACCACCGCGGCTACGTACTGGCCCTTGTCGTGCAGCAGCGGCGCGAGGATTTCCGAGTACCAGCCGTTGCCCGGGGTGATCTCGATGACGGTCTGGCCCGGCGCGACACCGAAGAACGACAGGGTCTGCGCTGGATGGCGGTAGGCATCGCGCTTGACGTTGGCCGGATCGCGGCGGCTGTCCTGCACGGCCTTCTGCACGGCCGGGGTGATCGCGACCTGCGCGTTCGGGCCGGCGGGCTTGATGGCCATCGCGGGCGCGGCAAGCATCAGGGTGGAGACAGTGAACAGGCAGGCACAGGTCAACGAACGGGCTTTCATCGGCGGGGCTTCCGGTAACGGGATGCGGCGAGACTAGCAGCCAAGCGTGCACAGGTGTTCACAAAGCGTTAGTGCGACGCAGCAATCCAGAACACTGTTTTGTGCCTGCTGCCGCAACGCTGTCACCACCCCGGCCGTATCCTGTGGAAACGATTCCCAGGGAGAACATCACCCATGACTGCTACGCGCGAACTCGGTCGTTCCGGCCTCCATGTCGCCCCCATCGCCTTCGGCGGCAATGTCTTCGGCTGGAGTGCGGACGAGAAGACCTCCTTCGCCCTGCTCGATGCCTTCGTCGAGGCCGGCTTCAACCTGGTCGATACCGCCGATGTCTATTCGGCGTGGGTGCCCGGTAACCAGGGCGGCGAGTCGGAAACCATCCTGGGCCGCTGGTTCAAGCACAGCGGCAAGCGCGACAAGGTGGTGCTGGCGACCAAGGTGGCCAAGTGGTCCGAACACCCGGGCCTGTCGGCCGACAACATCACCGCCGCCGTGGAGGATTCGCTGCGCCGCCTGCAGACCGACGTGATCGATCTGTACCAGGCGCACGAAGATGATGAATCCACCCCGCTCGAATCCACGCTGGCTGCTTTCGGTCGCCTGATCGAACAGGGCAAGGTGCGCGCGATCGGTGCGTCCAACTACAGCGCCGAGCGCCTGCGCGATGCCTTGAAGGTCTCGGCCGATTACAAGCTGCCCCGCTACGAGACGCTGCAGCCGGAGTACAACCTGTACGACCGCGCCGGTTATGAAGCCGGGCTGGAAGCGGTAGTGCGCGAAGCGCAGCTCGGCGTGATCAGCTACTACTCGCTGGCCAGCGGCTTCCTCAGCGGCAAGTACCGCAGTGCCGCCGATGCGGGCAAGAGCAGCGCGCGCGGCCAGAGCGTGGTGGACAAGTACGTCAATCCACGTGGCCTGCGCATCCTCGGCGCACTGGACGACGTCGCCAGCACGCATGGCGTGAGCCCGTCGCAGATCGCGATCGCCTGGTTGATCGCCCGCCCGGGCATCACCGCGCCGATCGTCAGCGCCACCAGTGTCGAGCAGTTGAACGATGTGCTGGCCGCCGCGAAGGTCGCGCTGTCGGCGCAGGAAGTGCAGCAGCTGGATGCGGCGAGCGCCGAACAGGCCTGAGCCCACCGCCATGGATGACGGACAGCCGCCGCAGGGCGGCTGTTTCCGTGTGGGGCGGGCGCTCGGTTTCCGGCCCGGCCGAGCGCCCTCGCCTTATCGGTTGGCCCGGCTGTCCTCGGCGACCAGCGCGTGGTGCAGGCTGACGCCGGCGCGCACGCCTTCGGCACTGGCCAGGCTGATGTTGCCGACCAGCGTTGCATCGCCCGCGGCATAGATGCCGGGCACGCTGGTCTGCTTGCCCGGGTCGACCTGGACCAGCACGCCGACCGGGCTGTCCTCCAGCACGCAGCCCAGCTGTTCCACCAGGGGGGTCGCCATATGCTGGCGCGCGGTGACGAACAGCGCGCGCAGTTCAACCCGGCGGCCATCGGCGAGCACGGCAGCGCTCAGCGCCGGTGCCTCCCCTTCGAGACCGATCACCGCCTCGTGCTCGATGCCGACCCCGCGGTGCTGCAGGGCGGCGAGTTCCTCCGGTGCCATTGTCATGCCGTGCGCGAACAGGGTGACGTTGCCCCAGTCCGCGAGCAACGCGGCCATCGTGGCGGATTTCTCATGCCCGCCCAGCAGGCCGATCGCGCCGCCGCCGATTTCATAGCCATGGCAGTACGGGCAGTGCACCACGCTGTGGCCCCAGCGCTCGGCCAGGCCGGGCAGTTCGGGCAGTTCATCGGCGATGCCGGTGGCCAGCAGCAGCTTGCGCGTGGCCCAGGTGTCACCGTTGGCGGTGCCGACCACGAAACCATCCACGGTCGTCTGGGCCGTGCTGACCGTATCGTTGACCCAGCGCACCGTCGGGTAGTCCAACAGCTGCGCCTTGGCGTTGCGCAGCAGCTCGGCGCCGGCGATGCCATCCTGGCCCAGCACGCCCTGGGAATGGGCGGCGAAGCGGTTGCGCGGCAGGCCGCTGTCGATCACCAGGATCTCGCGGCGCGCACGCGCCAGGATCAGGGCCGCGGACAGGCCGGCGAAACTGCCGCCGACGACAATCGCATCAAACGTCATGGGGAACTCCTGCAGCGTGGTGGGCCAGGTGGCGGGCGAATTCTTCGCCCAGCGTGGCCAGGGTGGTGTCACGCAGGCGGGCCTCGAGCAGCGCCTGGGCCTGGCGGTAACTGTCGTCCAGCGCCTCGTTGACCACGCGCTGCACCGGGCAGCCGCGCCCGGTCTCGCGCGCACCGGTGTGCAGCAGGGGGGGCGCACCGATGGCGACATACACGTCGTGCAGGGTGATCTGCGCCGGTGCCCGCGCCAGTTGGCTGCCGCCGCCGTGGCCCCGCACCGTGGTCACCAGACCGCCCTTGTGCAGGGCGGACAGCAGGCGACGGATGACCACGGGGTGGGTGGGCAGGCAGGTCGCGAGCTGCTCGGAGGTGCGCGGGCCGTCCTGGCCGACCAGATGGGCCATCACATGCAGCGCGTCGGAAAACTGGTTACTGGATTTCATGTAACTACAATAGTTACATATCGCTAGCGCGTCCAGTCCTGTTTTGTTCCATATGCGAGCAAATTTCATCTACACGCCATCGTCACAACGTTTAATGGAACGGTAACCGTGATTGGCGTCGCACTTCAGGCCTTCTCCGGCAGACCGATACCGCATCGCCCTTCCTTACTTTTGATCTCTCATGACGTCCTCCGCACCGGCGCGTCCACGCGCCCTGAGTCTTCAATTCAAACTGCTGGGCGCGCTGTCGCTCGGCCTGGTCATCATCGTGCTGGCGGCCCTGGCCGGGCTGGGGTCGGCCTGGCGGAACCTGTCGGCCGAGGTGCCGGTCGAGGTCGCCCGCAAAGCGCAGGCCGAGCTGCTGCAGCGCGAGTTCCGGCTGCAGGTGCAGGAGTGGAAGAACGTGTTGATCCGCGGCGCCGATGAAGCGCTGCGCGAGCGCCACCTGGCGGCGTTCGATGCGGAAGGACGCCGCATTGAAGCCCTGGCCAGCACGCTGGCGACCAGCCGCGATGAACAGACACGCACGCTGGCCAACCGGTTCCTGGCCGAGCACCGCGCATTGGAGGACCGCTACCGCGGCGCGCTGGAGGCGTTCGCGGCCAGTGGCTATGACACCCAGGCCGGCGACGCGCTGGTGCGCGGCGCCGACCGCGCCGTGGGCGCCACGCTGGATGCCCTGGCGGCGCGCGCCAGCGAACGGGCCGAGTACGAGACCAGTGCAACCTCCGAGCGCGCACGCGCCGCGCTGGTCGCCTCGGCCATGGTCACGGCGCTGGCGGCGCTGGTGCTGCTGGCCGTGCTCACCCTGTGGCTGCGGCGCGCGGTGATCGCCCCGGTGGTCGCGGTCGAAGCCGCGGCCCGCGCGGTGGCGCGCGGCGATCTGGAGCATGTGGTGGTGGTGCGCAGCGGCGATGAGATCGGTCGCCTTGGCACCGCGATGCGCGAGGTTACCCAGACCCTGAAGGGCGTGCTGGCCGCGCAGGCGACGATGGCCCAGCGCCACGACGCCGGTGAAATCAGCTACCGCATGGACGCCACGGCATTCCCGGGCGGCTATGGGCAGATGGTCCGCGACACCAACACCCTGGTCGCCAACCACATCCAGGTGAAGCTGCGGGCGATCGAGATCATGGGCCACTACGCGGTCGGTGATCTGTCGGTGGACATGGAACGCCTGCCCGGCGAGAAGGCGGTGATCACCCAGGCGCTGGATACCGCCAAGGCCAACCTCGGTGCGATCAATGCCGAGATCAAACGATTGGCGGCGGCAGCGGCCGTGGGCGATTTCAGCCAGCGCGGCGATGAGGCACGCTACCAGCACGACTTCGGCGAGATGGTCGGCGGCCTCAACCGCCTGATGCAGACCACCGAGCAGGATCTGGGCGAAGTGTCGCGCGTGCTGCAGGCGATCGCCGGAGGTGATCTGAGCGCGCGCATGCACGGCGACTTCCACGGGGTGTTCGCGCGCATGCGAGATGACATGGCGCGTACCACCGGTCAGCTGACCACCATCGTTGGCGACATCAAGCACGCCGCGCAGTCGATCCAGACCGCCGCCGGCGAGATCGCCGCGGGCAACAGCGACCTGTCGCGCCGCACCGAACAGCAGGCCGCCAACCTGGAAGAAACCGCCGCCTCGATGGAGGAACTCACCTCCACCGTGCGCCAGAACGCCGAGCATGCGCGCCAGGCCAACCAGCTTTCGATCAACGCCGCCTCGGTCGCTTCGCAAGGCGGTGAGGTGGTCGGCCAGGTGGTCACCACGATGGGGGCGATCCAGGCCTCGTCGCGGCAGATCGCCGAGATCATCACCGTCATCGACGGCATCGCGTTCCAGACGAACATCCTTGCGCTCAACGCTGCGGTGGAAGCGGCGCGCGCCGGCGAGCAGGGCCGCGGCTTTGCGGTGGTCGCCAGCGAAGTGCGCACGCTGGCGCAGCGCTCGGCCAGCGCGGCCAAGGAGATCAAGGGGCTGATCGATCAATCCGTCACCGATGTCGACAGCGGCGCCGCACTGGTGCAGCAGGCCGGGCAGACCATGGGCGAGATCGTCGGCAGTGTGCAGCGCGTCACCGACATCATGGCCGACATCGCAGCCGCCTCGCAGGAACAGTCCGCCGGGATCGAGCAGGTCAACCAGACCGTGGTGCAGATGGACGAGACCACGCAGCAGAACGCAGCGCTGGTGGAAGAAGCTTCGGCGGCGGCGCGCAGCATGGAAGACCAGGCGCTGGCCCTGAACGCGGCGGTGGATGTGTTCGTGCTGGATGCCGGGCGCGGTGCGATGGGCGGATTGGCGCGGGCGGCGTAATGCAGCCGTCGTGCCGGCCGCTGGCCGGCAACCGCACGCAGTGGGCGTCGCGGGGGAGCCGGCCAGCGGCCGGCACTACCGGACGTAGGGCGTGCCGACCATGGCCTGCGCCAGGTGATCGAGGAAGAAGCTGATCCGCGCCGAGACCGCCGTGTTGCGGTAGTACACGGCGTGGATCGGCTGGCGGACCTCCACGGTGATATCCGGCAGCACCTGCACCAGGGCGCCGGCCTCGCGGTCGCGGTGGGTCATGAAATCAGACAGGCTGACGATCCCGACCCCTTCCAGCGCCAGCCGGCGCAGCGTTTCGCCGCTGGAGACCGCCACCGCCGGGCGCACGTGCAGCAGCGCGTCGGTCGCCCCGGGCAGCGGCCAGTGATTGAGCGAGTCAGGCTCGTTGAAGCCGAGCAGGGTGTGCCCCGCCAGCGCCGCCACGTCGCGCGGGGTACCGTGCTGCGCCAGATATGCCGGGCTGGCCATCACGCGCAGCCGGCTGTGGGCCAGCGGCCGCGCGTGCAGGGTGGAATCGGCCAGCGGCCCGATCCGGATCGCCACATCGGTGCGCCGCTCCAGCAGATCGATGTAGCGCTCGCTGCTGTTGAGCTCCAGCGCCACCTCGGGATAGCGCGCGCGGTAGCTGGCCACCAGCGGGGCGATCACGTGCAGGACGAACGGCATCGCCGCATCCACGCGCAGGCGCCCGGCCGGTCGCTCACGGCGTGCGGCGATCTGCTCTTCGGCCGCCTCCACCGAGGCCACGATCGCGCGTGCCTGGGCCAGGAAAGCGTCGCCCTCCTCGGTCAGCTGAAGGCGACGGGTCGTCCGCGTGAGCAGGGTGGTGCCGAGCTTTTCTTCCAGCCGGCCCAGCGCGCGGCTGACCCCGGAGGTGGTCTGGCCCAGCTGTTCGGCGGCAGCGGTGATCGACCCGCTGTCGATCACGGCGATGAAGGCCTGCATTTCATCAAGGGTGGTTTTCATGGCGGTGACACGGCGGGAGACCGCCCATTATTGACCATGAAGCAACAGTGATTGGCGTGAAGGCCGCTTTTTCCGCAAGAGTGCGGCGCGCAGACTGCGCAGCCTCACTTCCCACCGGTATCCGTCCATGTCCCGTGGTATCCCTTTGGCCTTGTTGGCGCTGACGCTGGGTGCGTACGCCATCGGCACGACTGAATTCGTCATCGTCGGCCTGATTCCGACGATCGCCGCCGACCTCGGCGTCACCCTGCCCTCGGCCGGCCTGCTGGTGTCGCTGTACGCACTGGGCGTGGCGGTCGGTGCCCCGGTCCTCACCGCGCTGACCGGCCGGGTGCCGCGCAAGACCCTGCTGGTCGCGCTGATGCTGCTGTTCACGCTCGGCAACGTGATCGCCTGGATGGCGCCGGGCTATGGCTCGCTGATCGTCGCGCGCGTGCTCACCGGCCTGGCGCACGGCGTGTTCTTCTCGATCGGCTCGATCATCGCCACCTCGGTCGTGCCCAAGGAGAAAGCGGCCAGCGCGATCGCGATCATGTTCACCGGCCTCACCGTGGCCCTGGTCACCGGCGTGCCGCTGGGCACCTTCATCGGCCAGCACCTGGGCTGGCGTGCGACCTTCCTCGCGGTGGCCGCGCTGGGCGTGATCGCGCTGATCGGCAGCCTGCTGTTCGTGCCACGCAACCTGCAGCGCAGCGCGCCGGCGACCTTCGGCCAGCAGCTGTCGGTGCTGGCGCAGCCGCGCCTGCTGCTGGTGTATGCGATCACCGCGCTCGGCTACGGCGGCACCTTCCTGTCGTTCACCTACCTGGCGTCGATCCTGCAGGACGTCACCGGTTTCTCGGCCAATGCGGTCAGCGGCGTGCTGCTGGTCTATGGCGTGTCGGTGGCGATCGGCAACCTGTGGGGCGGCCGCCTGGCCGACCGCCGCGGTCCGATCCCGGCACTGAAGCTGATCTTCGCCCTGCTGGCGGCCGTGCTGTTCGTGCTTACCTTCACCGCCTACAACACCTGGCTGGTGCTGCTGACCGTGCTGGCGCTGGGCGCGGTGGCGTTCGGCAACGTGCCGGGGCTGCAGGTGTATGTGGTCAAACAGGCACAGCGTTTCGCTCCGCAGGCCGCCGATGTGGCCTCGGGCCTGAACATCGCCGCCTTCAACGTCGGCATCGCGCTCGGTGCTTCACTGGGTGGCCTGGTGGTCGATCACTTCGGCCTGATGCACACCCCGTGGCTGGGCGCGCTGGTGGTGATGGGCGCCTTCGGCCTGACCGCGTTGAGCGGCCGCCTGGACCGCCGCGATGGGGTGGCCGACCGCGCCGAAGGCATCGCCGTGAGTGCGCATTGAGGGATTCCGGTCGCGGACCCGTGACAGCAGCCGACCAACGGTCGGCTCCACCTGACAGACGACCAACGATTCGTTCCATGCAACCACAGCCGACCCACGGTCGGCTCTACCGTCGCTTTACGGTGCACGGCGTAGCCTGCACCTCACCCCATGAAGGAGTTTCCATGAGCATTCCCGCATTCGGTCTCGGCACGTTCCGCCTGAAAGGCCAGACCGTCATCGATTCGGTGCGCAACGCGCTGGACGTCGGCTACCGCGCCATCGATACCGCGCAGATCTACGAGAACGAGGCCGAGGTCGGCCAGGCCATCGCCGAATCCGGCGTGGCCCGCGATGAGCTGTTCATCACCACCAAGATCTGGATCGCCAACTTCCACCACGACGCGCTGCTGGACAGCCTGCGCGAGAGCCTGCGCAAGCTGCGCACCGACCATGTCGAGCTGACCCTGATCCACTGGCCCTCGCCGAAGGATGCCGTGCCGATGGCCGAGTATCTGGGTGCATTGGCCGAGGCGAAGTCGCAGGGCCTGACCCGGCAGATCGGCATCTCCAACTTCACCGTCGCCCAGACCCGCCAGGCCATCGAGATCCTGGGGGCCGGGGCGATTGCCACCAACCAGATCGAAGTCCACCCGTACCTGCAGAACCGCGCGTTGATCGCGTTCCTGAAGGACCAGGGCATCCATGTCACCGCGTACATGAGCCTGGCCTACGGCGAAGTACTCAAGGACCCGGTCATCCAGGCCATCGCCGAGCGTCACCAGGCCACCCCGGCCCAGGTCGCGCTGGCGTGGGCGTTGCAGCAGGGCTTTGCGGTGATTCCGTCCTCGACCAAGCGCGACAACCTGGCCGGCAACCTGCTCGCGGCCGACCTGCGTTTGAGCAATGAGGACATGGCGCAGATCGCCACGCTGGATCGCGGGCATCGCCTGGCCAATCCGGAAGCGATCGCGCCAGCCTGGGATTGATCGGCAGGGTCCGAGGGTTGGTCGGGCGTGGGTGGGTGCGTGCCGACCAACGGTCGGCACCTACCGGAAGAGCCAGCGCCCGATCAACGACGTGCGCATCATCGGGAAGCGCCGGCCGCTGGCCGGTATCACCGCAACCAGTCCCGCATTGCGGCGCTGACCTCGTCCGGCTTCTCCATCGGGGCCAGATGCCCGCAGTCGGGCAGCACCACCAGGTGCGAGTGCGGCACCAGCGCATGCATCTCCTCGCTGATCGCCAGCGGGGTGATGCGGTCGTTCGCACCACACACGACCAACAGTGGATCGCGGTACCCGGCCAGCACGTCGTGGCCATCCACCCGATCCAGGGCGCTCTGGCGCAGGAACACCTCCGCACCCAGCCGCGCGGTCATGTCGCGTACGCGCTGCACCAGCACATCGTCATCCAGCCGCGAGGCGTCGATGTAGCTGCGCATCAACGTATCGCCGAAGCCGTGGAATTTTCCGGGCAGGCGCACGCTGGCCTGCTGGGTCTGGCGTTGCCTGGCACGCTCGGGCGAGTCGGCATGGATAGAGGTATCGATCAGGGCCAGCCGCAGAACGCGTTCCGGCGCGGTGCGCAGGATCGCCTGCGCCACGAACCCACCCAGCGAGAAACCGGCCAGCGCGAAACGCGCCGGTGCCTGGGCCAGCACGTCATCGACCACCGCCTGCATCGTCTCACCACGGGTCTGGTCGCCGACGATGCAGTCGGCGATATCGGACAGGTCGGCGATCTGCGCGCGCCAGAGTTCAGCGTCGTTGAGCAGGCCGGGGAGCAGCAGCAGGGGGAGGCGATCGGTCATGCCGTATTGTCGCTCCGCCAACGTGCACACGTCGTACCGCGATCGGCTCAGTGCGTTGCAGGATCGGGCGCCTGCGGCACCTGCACGTCCTGCACAGGCAGGGTCACCACCATCACCGTGGAATCGTCCGGGTCCAATCGCGTCTTGAAGCCCAGACTCTGGCACATCGCCAGCATGGTGCTGTTTTCGCGCAGCACCTGGCCTTCAATGATGTTCAGGCCGAGCCACTGGGCATACTCGATCATGATCGCCATCAGCCGCCAGCCGATGCCGTGGCCCTTGAGGTCGGAGCGGATCAGGATGCCGTACTCGCCACGATCGTAGTCCGCATCGGCGTGCAGCCGCACCGCGCCGAGCATGTCGCCGCTGCGCGGGTCGATCGCCACCAGCGCGATGGAGCGCGCGTAGTCGAGCTGGGTCAGGCGTGCGATGAACTCGTGGCTGAAATGCTTCACCGACTGGAAGAAGCGCAGGCGCAGGTCGTCGTCGGTCACGCGGGCGAAGAACGCGCGGAACAGCGCGTCGTCCTCGGGGCGGACCGGGCGTACGAACGCCGGCGCGCCGTCGGACAGGGTGATGGTGCGCTCCCACTCCTTCGGGTAGGGGAACACCGCGAAGCGCGGGTGGCCGCGGCCCTTGTGCAGTTTGCGCGAGGGTTCGATCGCCACGCGCGCATCGAGTGCGATCACGCCGTCGCGGTCAGCCAGCAGCGGATTGATGTCGAGCGTGCGGATCTCGGGAATGTCGGCGGCAAGCTGGGCAAGCTTGACCAGGATCAGCGCGACTGCACGTTCGTCGGCGGCCGGGACATCGCGGTACGCCTTGAGGATGCGTGAGACCCGCGTGCGGCCGATCAGTTCATGCGACAGGCGCAGGTCCAGCGGCGGCAGGGCGATCGCCTTGTCGTCGATCACTTCGACCGCGGTGCCGCCGCGACCGAACACGATCACCGGGCCGAACGTCGGGTCATCGGCGATGCCGGCAATCAGCTCGCGCGCCTTGGGCCGCACGATGGTCGGCTGCACCAGCACGCCATCGATGCGCGCATCGGGTCGCTTCTCGTGCGCGCGCGCGATGATCGAGGTGGCCGCCGCATGCACCGACTGCAGGGTGCTGAGGTTCAAGCGCACCCCGTCCACATCGGACTTGTGCGGAATGTCGGCCGAGAACACCTTGATCGCGACCGTGGCGCCCTGCTCCAGCAGCGGCTGGGCCAGGTCCATCGCCTCGTGCGCATCACGCGCCTGCATCACCGGCGCGGACGGAATGCCGTAGGCGCTGAGCAGCTGGTGAGTGGCGATCGGGTCCAGCCACTGCTGGCCGGCGGCGAGTGCCGCCTCCACCAGCGCGCGGGCGCCGGCGGTATCGACCACGAAATCCTCGGGCAGGCTGGGCGGGGTTTCCATCAACGCGGCCTGCGCGTCGCGGTAGCGCACCAGATGCTGGAAGCCGCGCACGGCCTCGGCTTCGGTCGGGTAGGTCGGTACGCGCGCGGCATTGAGCGTGGCGGTGGCGCGGTCGTCGTTGCCCAGCCACACCGCGAACACCGGCTTGTCGCGGTGATGGCGCGGGCGCAGGCCCAGCGTGCGGGTCAGCGCCTGCGCGGCATCGGCCGAGGAGGTGAACGCGGTCGGCACGTTGACCACCAGGACCGCGTCGTTCTCGGTATCGGACATCAGCGCTTCGATCGCCGCAGCGTAGCGGTCGCCGTCGGCATCGACCACGATGTCGACCGGATTGCTGCGCGACCAGCCCTGCGGCAGCGCCGCATCGAGCTGGGCGACGGTGGCCGGCGACAGCTCGGCCAGGCTGCCGCGCAGGGCCAGCAGCTGATCCACCGCCAGCCGCCCTACCCCACCGCCGTTGCTCAGGATCGCCAGCCGGCGCCCGGGGAAGGTGCCGAGCCGGCCCAGCGTTTCGGCCGCGGTGAACAGTTCGTCCAGCGCGCTGACGCGCAGCAGGCCGGCGCGGTTGAACGCCGCGCCATACACCGCATCGGCACTGGCCAGCGCCTGTACGTGGGTATCGGCATCGGGATTGATGCGGATATGACGGCCGGACTTGACCACCACCACCGGCTTGGCACGCGCCGCGGCACGCGCGGCCGACATGAACTTGCGCGCGTCACGGATGTGCTCGACGTAGAGCAGGATCGCGCGGGTGCGGTAATCGGTGGCGAAGTAGTCGAGCAGATCGCCGAAGTCGACATCCAGGGTGTCACCCAGCGAGACCACGGCGGAAAAACCGACCGAGCGTGCCACGCCCCACTCCACCAGGGCCGCGGCGATCGCGCTGGATTCGGAGATCAGGGCCAGATCGCCGGCCTGCGGGAAATGCGCGGCGATGCTGGCGTTCAAGCGCGCGTGCGGGGCGATCACGCCCAGGCAGTGCGGACCGAGTATGCGCAGGCCCTTGGGCCGTGCCGCCGCTTCCACCTGTGCGGCCAGCGAGCCCGGGCCTTCGCCCAGGTTGGCAGTGAGGATGATCGCCGCGCTGACGCCGCGCTCGGCGGCGGTGGCCACCACCTGCGGCACGATGCTGGCCGGGGCGGTGATCACCACCAGCTCGGGCACCCAATCCAGGTCCTTGAGCCGCTTCACGGTGCGGATCCCGTCGATCTCGCTGTACCGCGGGTTGATCCAGGCGACCTTGCCGGGGAAGCCGGTGCCGCGCAGGTTGCGCATCACCGCCCGGCCGGCGGAACGTTCACGCGGGCTGCCGCCGATCACGGCGACCGACTGCGGGCGGAAGACGGCTTGCAGGTGGTAGGTGCTCATGCGACCAGACAGTAACAGGGACGGGGGTGGTTATTAACCACCCCCGTCCCTGTTAAAGCAGGGTGCCGCGCAGGATCATCGCGGCGATGCTGAAGTAGATGACCAGGCCGGTGACGTCCACCAGCGTGGCCACGAACGGGGCCGAGGCGCTGGCCGGGTCGAAGCCCAGGCGCTTGAGGATGAAGGGCAGCATCGAGCCGGACAGCGAGCCGAAGGTGACGATACCGACCAGGGCCGCGCCGATGGTCAGTGCCAGCAGCTGCCAATGGTCGCCGTAGTCATGCAGGCCCAGCAGCTGCCAGGAGACGATGCGGATGATCGCCAGCACGCCCAGGATCGCGCCCAGGGTGATGCCGGTCGGCACCTCGCGCAGGGCCACCTTCCACCAGTCGCGCAGGCGCAGCTCGCGCAGGGCCAGGCTGCGGATCAGCAGCGAGGTCGCCTGCGAGCCGGAGTTGCCGCCCGAGCTCATGATCAGCGGAATGAACAGCGTCAGCACCACCGCGCGCGCCAGCTCGTCTTCGTAGTGCTGCATCGCGCTGGCGGTCAGCATCTCGCCCAGGAACAGCACGCTCAGCCAGCCGGCACGCTTGCGCAGCATCTCGAAGAAGCCGATCTGCATGTACGGCTTTTCCAGTGCTTCCATGCCGCCGAACTTGTGCACGTCCTCGGTGGATTCTTCGATCAGGGCATCGAGGATGTCGTCCACCGTGACGATGCCCAGCACATGGTGCTGCGCATCCACCACCGGGATCGCGAGCAGGTCGTGGCGGCGGATCAGCTGCGCGACTTCTTCCTGGTCCAGCTGCACATCCACCGTCACCGGCGGATTGACCTGGGCGACGTCGAGGATGGGCTCCTCGGGCAGCCCGGTGATCAACCGGCGCATGGTGACGACCTGCACCAGCGCACGGGTATGCGGGTCCAGCACGTAGATCGCGTAGACGGTCTCGCGGGTGCGCTCCACCTCGCGGATGTGCTGCAGGGTGCGGCCCACCGTCCAGTCCGAGGGCACGCTGACGAACTCGGTGGTCATCAGGGCGCCGGCGGTGTGGGCCGGGTAGCTGAGCAGCTGCTGGATCGCCTTGCGGGCCTCGGGGCTGAGCAGCGGGATCAGGCGCGCGCGCTCGTCCTCGTCCAGCTCGTGGACGATGTCGGTGGCGCGGTCATCGGCCATCAGGCCGAGCAGGGCGGCGGCGCGGGCGACCGGCATGGCCGCCACCAGATCGCCACCGCGGTTGAGCTCGGGCTGCTCGAGCATCTTCACCGCGCGCGGCAACGGCAGCGCGGCCAGCGTATCGGCGGCGCGCGACAGGCTCAGCGTGTTGAGGAATTCCACCGCATCGGCGGTGTTGAAATTATCGAGGGGTGCGCTCAAGGAGGCGGCATCGGCCACCGGGCGCAGCAGGTCTTTCTGGTTCATCGTATTCGCCTGTGGGGATCGCATTGCGCGACGCCAACGCTGGCGAACCGACCCGTGTCAGGCGGTCGCCATCGCTGGCGTCGAGCAAGGTCGACTTCTACTGTCGCTGGACATGGGTTGGGGACTCCGGATGGGTTTACTGCCGACGGCGGACGCCAGCAGCGGCGGGCAGTCTGGACCCGGGTGTGACGCAGGTCAACCCTTGGGGAGCGCGCCGTTCGGGTAACAGTGGCCTTCGGCCGGCATCGCGGCCGCATAATGGCGCGTGGCCCCGGCCACGGGCCCCGGCTGCCCCGGGGAGGCTTTCCACCCGCACGGCACACGATCCCATGAGCAGGTTCTCCCATGCATAGCGGCGCGCTCGAGCTGGCCCTGGTGCTGCTGCTGGCCGCGGTGATCGCGGTGCCGGTGTTCAAGAAGCTCGGCCTGGGCGCGGTGCTCGGCTACCTCGCCGCCGGCGTGGTGCTCGGCCCCGATGGGCTGGGCTTCGTGCAGGACGCCGACCGCATCCTCAGCGCCGCCGAGATCGGCGTGGTGATGCTGCTGTTCGTGATCGGGCTGGAGTTGTCCCCCGCCCGCCTGAAGGTGATGCGCCGCTCGGTGTTCGGGGCCGGCGCGCTGCAGGTGGCGCTCAGCGCCCTCGTGCTCGGCAGCCTGCTGATGCTCGATCATTTCCAGTGGAAGAGTGCGTTGATCGTCGGCATCGCGCTGGCGCTGTCCTCCACGGCGGTCGGTCTGCAGCTGCTGTCCGAGCACAAGGCGATCAACAGCGATTACGGGCGGCTCGGGTTTGCGATCCTGCTGTTCCAGGACCTGATCGCGATCCCATTGCTGGCCGCGATTCCGCTGCTGGGCGGTGCGCGCAACGACACCCTGCAGTGGAACGACGTGGCGATCGCGATCGGCGCGCTGGCGGTGGTGATCCTGTGCGGCCGGCCGGTGCTGCGCCGGTTGTTCAACATCATCGCGCGTACACGCAGCCCCGAAGTATTCACCGCCACTGCGCTGCTGGTGGTGCTGGGCACCGCGTGGTTCATGCAGGAGGCCGGCCTGAGCCCCAGCCTCGGCGCGTTCCTGGCCGGCGTGCTGTTGTCCGATTCGGAATTCCGGCACGAACTGGAATCGCAGATCGAGCCGTTCAAGGGCCTGCTGCTCGGCCTGTTCTTCATCGCAGTGGGCATGGGCATCGACCTGGACCGCATCATCGCCGAGCCGATGATGATCGCCGCCGGCGTGGCGATCCTGCTGGTGGTGAAGTTCGGCCTCCTGTTCGGGATCGGCAAGCTGGCCAAGCTGCGTACCCGCCATGCGGTACTGCTGGGCAGCGTGCTGTGGCTGGGCGGCGAGTTCGCCTTCGTGGTGTTCAACGAGGCGCAGCGCGCGCATCTGCTGGGCAGCGCCAACCATGATCGGCTGGTGGCGATCGTGGGTCTGTCGATGGCGATCACACCGCTGCTGATGATCGTCCTGATCCGCCTGCTGGGTCGCGACGAGGGACCCAAGGCCCCCGTCCAGCCCGCTGACAAGGTCGACATCGACGATGTACAGCCGCAGGTGATGATCGCCGGCATGGGCCGCTTCGGCCAGGTGGTGGCGCGCCTGCTGACCGCGCAGAAGATTCCCTTCGTGGCGCTGGAGTCGAACCCGGACACGGTCTCGGACCTGCGCCGGTTCGGCAACAAACTCTATTACGGCGACCCGACCCGACCGGAGATGCTGCGCGCCGCAGGTGGCGAACACATCCGCGTGTACGTGGTCACGCTGGATGATCCGGACGCCAACATGCGGGCCACGCGGCTGATCCGGCGCATGTATCCGGATGCGGTGGTGCTGGTGCGCGCACGCAACCGCCAGCATGCGTGGCGGCTGATGGACATGTCCGCCGAGCCGTTCCGCGAGGTGTTTGGCACCAGCCTGGAACTGAGCGAACGGATGCTGATCGCGCTGGGCATGTCGGTGGAGACCGCACGCAGCCATGTGCAGCGCTTCCGCGAGCACGACGAAAAACTCCTGCGCGATCAGTACCTGGTCTACGACGACGAAGCGGCGGTGATCCAGACCTCGCGCGATGCGCGTGCGGACCTGATGCATCTGTTCGAGGCGGATGCGGAGAGTGATGGGAAGGGCGCGGACGACCGTCCGCAGCATTGATGAACCTGCGGATGCACCGTCGCGTGCATCATTGATCCGCTGCCGGCCAGCGGCCGGCACTACCCACCGCGGAGTCAGCCGTTATCGCGCAGGAACCGGGCCATCGAGGAGACGCCCGGCACCAGCGGTTCGAATTCGCCAGCGACGTCGATGAAGCCGCGCATCACCGCGATCTCGCGCGGGCTGCGGTTGAGCGCGTCGCGTACATCCGGATCGGCACCGGCACGCAGCAGGCGCTGCACCAGCAGCGGCAGGCCGTGCAGCGCCGCCAGATGCAGCGGACCGAAGCCACGCGGATCACGCACGTCCAGCGAGACCTCTTCGTCCAGCAGACGCTCCACCGCAGCGAGCACGATCTGCTCGTCGCAGGCGGTGCCCGGCTCGGCGCGTGCGCCGAGCAGCAGCAGCAACGGCGTGACCGAGCCGGCGGCGGCCTGGTCCGGTTCGGCACCGGCCAGCAGCAGGGTGTCGAGCAGGGCGAGCAGACGCGCACGGTCCCGCGCACTGAAGCCGTACAGCGCCGCGCAGTGCAGCGGACCCAGTTGCTGGGCATCGCCGGCGTGCACGTTGGCACCGGCGGTGAGCAGGCGCGAGACGATGTCCGGCAGGCCCAGTGCGGAGGCCAGCATCAGCACGGTGACGCCGCCCGGCAGGCGGTATTCGAGTTCGGCACCGGCATCGAGCAGCGCCGAGACGATATCCACCTGGCGCATGCTGACTGCCGCCGAGAGCGGCGTGGCGCCACTGGCGGCGGCATGCTGCGGGTTGGCACCGCGGGTCAGCAGCAGATCCACCACGGCCAGGTGACCGCCACCAGCGGCGCGCAGCAGCGCAGTGCAGCCCTGGGCGTCGACGGCATCGACCCCGAACCCCAGGTCGATCAGGCGACGCACGGCATCGGCATCGCCGGCCATCGCAGCGGCCGGCAGGTCACCGTCGCGCAGCGCGCGGCGCGGCAACGGCCACACCCGCCAGTCCAGCCAGTCGGCGAGGTCGCGGCGGCCGATCGACAGTGCCACGCCCAGCGGGGTCTGGCCGTCGGCGGCGCGGGCTTCGGGTGAGGCGCCCTGTTGCACCAGCAGTTTGATCGAGCCTTCGCGCGCGAGCGCCGTGGCCAGATGCAGGGCGGTCATGCCATGGCTGTCGCGCGCTTCGCGGTCCACGCCCAGCGTCAGCAGGGCCTGCTGCAGGCGCAGCCAGCCCAGGCGGACGGCCAGCGAGAGCGGCGGGTCGCCCGCCGGCGACGGCGCGAACGGGTCGGCGCCGCGTTCCAGCAGTTCGAGTGCAAGTTGCTCCAGGCCACGCGAGGCGTGGTCATGCTGGGCGCAGGCGCTCAGCAGGCGCGCCAGGCCACCGCGACCGGCCGGGGACAGGCCGCGGCGCAGCAGCACCTGCAGGGCCGGCACCGCATCGATGCCGCGCGCCAGCAGCGCGAACATCGGGGTATCTCCGCAGGCATCGAGCACTTCCGGGGCCGCACCATGTGCCAGCAGCCAGTCCAGCGCCTGCGGGTCCAGAGCCAGTTCGGCATCGTGCAGCAGCGCACCGAGTTCTTCGGGCGCGCACAGGCGGGCCAGGGCCGCCATGCCCTCGACGTTGCCGAAGCTCAGTGCTTCGCGCAGCAGTTCCAGCGGCGGGCGGTCCGGCAGCGACGCAGGAGCCGCATCGCTGTCACCGGACATCACCAGCCCATCGCTGACCGCCGAGGGCAGCGGATAGGACGGATCCAGCAGCGACACGATGGCCCAGCGCCCGGCACCGGCGGCGATGTCCACCGCGCGTCGGCCCTGCGGATCGGCTACGTCGGCGGCGATGCCCAGGTCGCGCAGGCGGCGCACCAGCAGCGGCGAGACGTTGTCGGCCATGCAGGCCAGCAGCACGGCGTTGCGGCCTTCGCCATCCACCGCATTGAGGTCGGGATGGTGCGGCAGCAGGTGTTCGACCACGCCGGCCCGGCCACCGCGCGCGGCCTCCAACCACGGCGTGCGCGCCAGTGCATCGCGTGCTTCCAGGTTGGCGCCGGCGGCCAGCAGCACGTCGATGATGTCGACATGGCCGGCCAGCGCAGCTTCGTGCAGCGCACTGCGGCGCTGGCGGTCGCGCGCATCGGCGCGGGCCTTGTGCTTGAGCAGCAGCTGCACACCGGCCGGGTCGTCTTCTTCAGTCCCGGCCGCGGCCAGCAGCACGGGCGTGCCCTCGGCCGGCTCGGTCTTGGCCCCGCGTTCGAGCAGGAACTTGGCCAGCCGCCAGTTGCCGACCTGGCAGGCCACGGCCAGCGGCGACCAGCCGTCATCATTGAGCGCGTCCACTTCCGCGGCGGCATCGCGCAGCAGCGCGGCGACACCGGGATCGGAACTGCGCGCCGCGTGATGCAGCGGCGTGTTGCCCTCGCTGTCCACCGCGCGCGGGTCGGCGCCATTGGCGAGCAGGGTCATCACCGCCTCGGGGCGACCGTGCCAACTGTCGCGGGTAGCGGCCAGCAGCGGGGTCATGCCACGGTGCGGGGCATTGACGCCCACGCCGCGCGCGATCAGTTCGCGCAGCAGGCGCAGGTCGGGCAGCACCGCGGCCAGCACGGCCAGGCTGCGCTGGTCGCGCCAGGCCGGATCGGGCAGCCCGTGCGGGTCGGCGCCGGCCTGCAGCAACTGCAGGGCACGGTCGACCCGGCCGCTGCGCGCCGCGTCGTACAGCGCCGGCTGCTGTTCGTGCAGGCTGATCGATTCCAGCGGTTTGGGCTCGGCGTACGCGTCGGCGAACAGATCATCGCGGTCACCGCGGGTCTCTGCCGGTACCGGTGCGCTCAGGGTCGATGCGGGGGCAATCGCCTGCAGCAGCACGTGCGCCAGCGGGGACAGCAGTACCACTGCAGCGGCGATCGGCCAGTGCAGCGCCGCCGAAACCAGGCCCGGCCACGCCGGCAGCACCACCAGCGCGCACACCAGCACCACCAGCGCAGCAACGGCCAGCCCGCGCCAGGCGGTCAGGTCGCGTCCGGCCAGGGTCTGCCAGTGACGGGCCAGGCTGCCTTCGCTGCGTTCCACGTCATTCCACAGCGGCCAGGTCCGCCAGACCCCGAGCAGCGCGGCGCTGACTGCCACGCTCACGCCGAGCACGGCGGCCAGGCTGCCGCTGTCGTGCAGGGCACTCAGCGGCCAGGCCACCAGCAGGGTCAGCAGCAGCGGGCCCAGCCCCCACAGCGCCAGCAGCGCAGGCGCATCCTGACGGACCACCTGCGGCAGCGGCTGCAGCGAGCGGGTGCGGCGCCACCACGAGACCGCCAGCGCGAACGCCGGCTGGGCCAATGCGGCGCACACGGCACCGGGCAAGCCGCCGATGGCCGCAGCCAGAGCCAGCAGCGCACCGAGGGCGGCAGCAGATGCGACGGCGCGGGGGCGTTGGGATTCAATCATTGCGTCGCGGGAACCTGACCGGCGCCAACGGAGGCGGCGGCAACTGCAGATGGAATCCACGCTCGGTCAGGTTCTGGCGCACTTGTGCGGCATCGACCTGGGCGAGGCGACGGTCGGGAGTCAGGGCCACTTCGAGAACGAACTGGAACGGCGCCAGCGAGGCCTTTACCGCGTCAGGGATGACCGAGAAGTCATCACGAACGGCGAGATAGACGAAGCTGTCCTGCTTGCGTTGGCTTTTATAGACGTAGGCTTGCATGCCGCAGGGCGTTGCCCAGGGTAGTGAATGACAATGATTGTGGAGGAAAGCCGGCACAGGTGAAAGCCACGTGCACTGTCTACTGTCGGTTTTCCGTCACGCGACAGCATCAGGTTCATCAACGTCGTGATGTCGTTCAGCTGGGCGCCGCTGCAGTCTGCCGATGGCGCTGTGATGAATGCGTCGCTGCGGCGATGCCGCGGGTACCTGCGTTGGCCGCTGCATGGACCACCGCCCCGGCAGGGACGGTGGCCCGGGGGCTCACTTCACCTTGGCGTAGGTGCCCTTCAGCGCCACGCCGGCCAGGATCGCGCCCGCGTAGCATTCGTAGTTGGCGGTGCTCTTGAACTCGTTCTTCTTGTAGTAGCTGACGATGTCGACCACGGCATTGGCACCGCGCGACTTTGCCCCATCCTGCAGCGCGCGCAGCGCCGACAGCGCCACCCAGCGGCAGGCTTCGGCATCGCTCTTGTTGGCGGCGTTGGTCTTCTTGTTGGTCACGTCCTCGCCCAGGCGTTCCACTACGCTGACCCTTTCACCGGCCAGATAGAACTTCACGCTGCCGTCGATGCCCACGTTGCGGGCTTCAGCGGAATTGACCAGCTCATGCAGCGACTGCTCGACACGGGTTTCGCGGGCTTGGGCGGTACTGGCCAGGGCGAGCAGCGCGGTGGCGGCGATCAGGGCAAAACGACGCATTCAACTTTCTCCTTGTTGGGGGGATGCGAGGGGTCTACGGAACGGCCGGCCCCGCGACGCGGGCCGGAAACTGCGGTCAATCCTGCCAGCGGCGGAAGATCAACGAGGTGTTGATGCCGCCGAAGGCGAAGTTGTTGCTCATGACGTAGTCGGTCTGCAGGGCACGGCCGTCGCCATGGATGTAATCCAGCGCGCCGCAGCGGGGATCGACCTCGTGCAGGTTCAGGGTGGGGGCGAACCAGCCCTCGCGCATCATCTCGATGCTCAGCCAGGCCTCGAACGCGCCGCAGGCACCGAGCATGTGACCCACATAACTCTTGAGCGAGCTGATCGGCACGCCGGGGCCGAACACCTGGTGGGTGGCCTGGGTTTCGGCGATGTCGCCATGCTCGGTGGCGGTGCCGTGCGCGTTGACGTAACCGATCCGGTCGGCAGCCAGGTCGGCATCCTCCAGCGCCAGCCGCATGGCCTGCGCCATGGTCCCGGCGCTGGGCTGGGTGACGTGCTGGCCGTCGCTGTTGGTGCCGTAGCCGACCACTTCGGCCAGGATCGCGGCGCCGCGGGCCTGGGCATGCTCCAGCTCTTCCAGGATCAGCGTGCAGGCGCCCTCGCCCAGCACCAGGCCGTCGCGGTGGGCATCGAACGGACTGGGCGTGGTCTGCGGCGCATCGTTGCGCACGCTGGTGGCGAACAGGGTGTCGAACACGGCGGCGGCGGTGGCGTCGAGCTGCTCGGCACCGCCGGTGACCATCACGGTCTGCTTGCCGCTGCGGATCGCTTCATAGCCCGAGCCCACGCCCTGGCTGCCCGAGGTGCAGGCGCTGGAGGTGGTGTAGACCCGCCCGGACAGGCCGAAGAACACGCCGATGTTCACCGGCGACGTGTGGCTCATCATCTTCAGGTAGGTGGTGGCGCTGATGCCTTCGGTGGTGTGCTCATGCAGCATCCGGCCGAACTCGGCGGTAGCCTCGTGGCTGCCCGAGGACGAGCCATAGGCCACGCCGGCCATGCCACTGCGCAGCACCGGATGGCCGAGCAGGCCGGCCGCCTCCAGCGCCAGCTCGGTGGCGCGCACCGACATCACCGCGACCTTGCCCATGCTGCGGGTGGTCTTGCGGTTGTAGTTGGCGGGCAGTTCGAAATCTTCCGCCGGTGCGGCCAGCCGCGTGTTGAGGCCATCGAAGACCTCCCACTCGGGGATGTAGCGCACCGCATTGGTCCTGGCCTGCAGGCGCGCACGGATGCTCGCCCAGTCCTGCCCGAGCGGGCTGATGGCAGCCGCGCCGGTGACCACCACGCGACGATCGGGGCGGGCCATCAGACCATCCCTCCGTTCACCGAGATCACCTGGCGGGTGATGTAGCCGGCCGATTCGGAGAGCAGGAACGAGACCGCGGCAGCGACCTCCTCCGGCTGGCCCAGGCGGTTGGCCGGGATCAGCTTGAGCGCGTGCTCGACCACTTCTTCATTGACCATCTCGGTCTCGATCAGCCCGGGGGCCACGCAGTTGACCGTGATCGCGCGGCTGGCCAGCTCCAGCGCCAGCGCCTTGGTGGCGCCGATGATGCCGGCCTTGGCCGCGCTGTAGTTGGTCTGGCCGCGGTTGCCGACCAGGCCGGAGACCGAGGACAAGGTGACGATGCGGCCGGGCTTGCGCCGGCGCACCAGCGGCATCACCAGCGGGTGCAGCACGTTGTAGAAGCTGTCCAGGTTGGTGTGGATGACCGCATCCCAATCCTCGGCCGGCATCGCCGGGAAGGCGCCATCGCGGGCGATGCCGGCATTGCAGACCACCCCGTAATACGTGCCGTGCGCGTCGATGTCCGCTTCCAGCGCGGTACGCGCGGCATCGCGGTCGCTCACGTCGAACATGAGCACCCGGGCCTGTCGGCCCAGCGCCTGGATCTCGGCCACCACGGCCTGTGCTTCCTCGATGCGGCTGCGGCAATGCACCACCACATCGAAGCCGTCGCGCGCGCAACGCAGCGCCACGGCACGGCCGATGCCCCGGCTGGCGCCGGTCACCAGCACGGTCAGATTCCCTGTCATGCCTCTCCACTCTCCAGATAGGCCATCGCGTCCGTGGGTTCAAACACGGAGACGTTGGCAACCGCCATTTCGATATCGCCCGCCAGGATCCGGCAGGCGAACATGCCCAGGCCATTCTCGCCCAACAACTCGCAGTTCGCCTCCACCCGCAGGCAGCTGCCGGCGGCAAAGAACGGCTGGTGGGCGGTGTACCGGCGGGTGCCAAGCAGGAAGCCGATCGACGGCGCGCGGCCGGCGTGGCGTGCGCGGCACCCGGCCCAGGCGGCGATCGCCTGCGCCATGTACTCCACCCCGACCCAGGCGGGCACGCCATCAGGCGTGCAGAACAGCCCCTGCGCGGGCACGTCCACCTCAACGGCGATGGACTCGTCCTGCCACGCCACCACGCGGTGGATCAGCCGCATGCTGTCGCGGTGCGGGAGCACCGCATCGATGTCATCGGGCAGCGGCATGCTCATCCTCGCGCCAGGGCCAGCACGGCGTTGCTGCCGCCGAAGGCGAACGAATGGCTGAGCACGTGCTGCAGCGGTTGCGCAGCGCGCGTGCCCGGTGCCACCAGGGCCAGCGCCGGCAAGGCGTCATCGGGCTGCCCGTCCCACCAGTGGGTGGGCAGCTGCTGGTCCGGGTTGTCGGCCAGGGTCATCCAGCACAGCGCCGCTTCGATCGCGCCCGAGGCGCCGAGCGTGTGCCCGGTCAGCGGCTTGGTCGAGCTGGCCGGCACCTGCGTGCCCAGCACCGCGGCGACCGCCTGGCTTTCCATCGCATCGTTGTGACCGGTGGCGGTGCCATGCAGGTTCACGTAGTCGATCTGCGCCGGCGCCAGCCCGGCCCGGTCCAGGGCCTGCTGCATGGCATCGATCGCGCCACGTCCCTGCGGATCCGGCGCGGACATGTGGTGGGCATCGGACGATTCGCCCCAGCCGGACAGGCGCACCGGGCCCGGCTCGCGGGTCATCAGGAACAGCGCGGCGCCTTCGCCGATGTTGATGCCGCTGCGGTTTACCGAGAAGGGATTGCAGCGCACCGCCGAGACCGACTCCAGCGCGCTGAACCCGGCCACGGTGAAGCGGCACATCGAATCCGCCCCGCCGGCGACCACCGCATCGACCACGCCGGCGCGCAGCAGGCGTGCGGCCGACATCAGCGCCTTGGCGCTGGACGAGCACGCGGTGGAGATCGTCCAGGCCGGGCCGGTGCTGCCGATCCGCTCACGCACGAAGCGCGCGGCGGTGCCCATTTCCTGCTGGGCGTAATGGAAATCCGCCGGCCACACGCCATCGCGGTGATAGGTGCGCAGTGCGTGCTCCGACTCGCCGATGCCCGAGGTGCTGGTACCGATGATCACCGCCACGCGCTCGGCACCAAAACGGGCGACGGCGGCATCGACGGCCTCGCGGATCTGGCCGAGCGCAGCGTCCAGCAGGCCGTTGTTGCGGCCGCGCAGGGCGACCGGCAGGTCGGCCAGGTCCGGCAGCGGCGCCTGCACTTCGCCCAGCGCCAGCGTGCGGCCGGGCAGGAGGGTGTCGTTGTCGTGCAGCCCGCCGGGCTGCGCCGCGAACAGGCCCTCGCGCACCTGGGCGCGGTCGGCCCCCAGTGCGCAGATCACCCCCAGCTCGTTCAGATAGACCGCGCTGCTGCTCACTCCTGGCCCTGCCCCATGTCCATTGATTCGATCACCAGTTCGTAGCCCTCGGCCAGGTTGCGCAGCCGCACGCGACCATCGGGCAATGTCTCGCGCACCAGCCAGGGTGTGCCGCCCTGGACCAGGCTGCGCACGCCGTCGGCTTCCTGCAGGCTCCAGCCGTCCGGCAGCGCGGCACGGATCGCCGCGGCGGGCCACAACGCGAACTGCAGGTCGTCGAGCACGCGCTCGCCGCGCACCTGCGGCGGCAGCCACGGGGCCCGGGTCTGTTCCAGATGCTGCCCGTCCCAGACGATGCGCACGCCGGTCTGGCCCATCGCCTGCACCGCCAGCCGCACCTGTTCGGCATCCACCTCCAGCAGGGCATCCAGCTCACGCTCGTGGCTGCCGAAGCGGAACTGCAGGCGCTGCTGCAGCTGCACCGGCTGCGGCAATGCCGAGGGCGCCAGCTGCAGCACGGGCAGCTGTACCAGCGGCGTGGGCATGCGGGTGCTGGCGCATGCGGCCAGCAGCAGGCTCAACAACAGGGTCAGGATCAGGCGCTGCACAGTTCCTCCAGCACGCGCAGGCGCCGGCCGCTGGCGTCGGCAACGTACGGATTGTTGGTATCCCAGGCATAGCCGGCCAGGATCGAGGAGATCATGCGGCGCACCTCCGGCTGCGGATCGGGATGGTAGATGATCTTCTGGAAGCCACCGGCGTACCAGGCCTCGACGAAACGCCGGAAGGTTTTCACCCCGGCGCGCAGCGGCACCGAGAAGTCCTGTTCCCAGTCCACCGTTTCACCGGCGTGCTCGCGGGCCAGGCAATCGCTGGCCAGCTGGGCCGATTTGAACGCGATGGTCACCCCCGAGGAAAACACCGGATCGAGGAACTCGCCGGCGTTGCCGAGCAGGGCATAGCCTTCGCCCCACAACGAGGAGACATTGGCCGAGTACCCGGTGATGGTGCGCACCGGCAGCACCGCCCATTCGGCGTTCCCGAGCAGGCGGGCCAGGTTCGGATCCTCACCGACGATGGCCTGCAGCTTCTCCAGATCGGTGCCCGGGTAGCGCGCGAAGAAGCTCGGCTCGGCCACCACGCCCAGCGAACAGCAACCGTTGGAGAACGGAATCGTCCAGTACCACACGTCCACGTGCTCGGGATGGGTGGTGATCAGGATCTTGTTGCGATCAAAGCCTGCGCCGGCCGGAATGTGGTCGCGCACATGGCAGAAGATCGCACCGCGCACCGGGAAATTCGACGGCGACTCCAGGTCCAGCAGGCGCGGCAGCAACCGGGCGAAGCCGCTGGCGTCGAGAATGAAACCGGCCTCGATGGTGTACTCGCTGCCATCGGGCCGGCGCACCTGCACCTGCGCCGGACGCCCGGGCTGCACGGACAGCACCTCGTCACCGAAGCGCAGCGTAGCGCCCATGCGCTCGGCACCGCGCGCCAGTACGTCATCGAAGTCGGCGCGCTGCACCTGGTAGGTGGTGCCCCAGCCCGGCGAGAACTTGTCGCGGAAATCAAACTCGGTGGTCGCCTCGCCGCGCACGAACGCCGCACCGTTCTTGTACTGGAACCCGGCCTGCACCACATCCTGCAGCAGCCCGGCCGCCTCGATGTATTCCATGCTCTGCGGCAGCAGGCTCTCGCCGATCGAGAACCGCGGAAACGCCTGGCGCTCCAGGATCAGCACCTGGCGCCCCTGCCGGCGCAGCATCGCCGCCGCCACGGAGCCGGCCGGGCCGGCGCCGATGACGAGGATTTCAGTACGTTCCACCTGCGGGTTCATCGATACATCCTTGATCAGATCATGAGAGGGAAACGCGGTCGCTCAGTGCGGTGCGTCGTGCGGTGGCGGGCGGAACAGCGGCGAGATCAGCCAGACCAGGCCGATGCCGAACAACAGGGTCAACCCGAAGGCGCGCAGCGCCGGCGTGGCCGACAGCCCGAGCAGGCCGAACGACAACCAGGTGCTGGCCGCGCCCACGCAGACCGCGAGCCAGGCACTGGCATCACCGCGGTGTTCGATCAGGAAGATGCCGTAGTCGATGCCCATGCCGAGCAGCAGCATCAGCGCGAGGACGTTGAACAGTTGCAGTGGCTGGCCGAACAGCCCCAGCAGCGCCAGTGTCAGTGCGCCGGCGATCAGGGTCGGGGCGAGCACGCGCCAGGCCTGGCCGCGGTAGCGCCAGAACAGCACCGCAAACACCAGTGCGATGCCGATCAGCAGCAGCCCGCTCATCAGCTTGCGGTAATGCTTGAGCAGCTGCGAGAAATCGGCGGTCCGGTCCACCCAGCGCACGCCATCGATGCCCTTGGCCTGTGCTTCCAGCAGCGCCAGCGCATCGGCACGCGAGAGGTCATCGACCATCACCACCGACGCCACGCCCTTCCCGACCGTGCCCAGCCACAGATGTCGGAACGGCATGGCTGCCGGCGAGGCAAGGAAGGCGTCGGCCTGCAGGTCCTGCGCAGCATAGGCCGGGCGCAGCAGTGGCTCACCCACCGCCGCACCGACCCGTGCCAGCACCTGCGGCTCGACCTTGGCGGTCAGGGCCGCATCGGCATGTTGGCGCTGCTGCGAGGGCAGCCAGTCGCTGATCGCCCGGTAGCCACCGATCTGCTTGCCCGCTTCCAGCACGCGCAGGCGATCGATCAGTGCCTCTTCGCGCTCCAGCACCTGCTCGGCGGTATCGCCCTGGACCAGATAGAACTGCGCCGGGCTGGGCATGCCCAGCATCTGGCTGATGCGGATCTGCTGGGCGATCAGGTCCGGCGGCGATGACTGCAGGCTGCGCAGGTCGTCATTGGTCTGCAGACGGGCGATGCCGATCGCCGAGAGCACCGTCACCACGCCCAGGAACATCGCCGCCTTGCGCCCGTGCAGGCGCGGCCAGCGCTCCAGCGTGGCGCCCAGCCAGCGGGCGAAGCCGGTACGACGGATTTCGCCGCCATCCAGCCACGGGAACCAGAAGATCACGGTCAGGAAGGCGGCGGCCAGGCCGACCACCGAGAACAGCGCCATCTGGCGCAGCCCCGGGAACGGCGCCAGGCCCAGCGCGAGATAGGCCAGTGCGCTGGTCAACAGCGCCAGCCACAGGCCAGGCAGCAGGTGCCGCAGCAGCTTCCAGCGGCGGTCCGCCGGTTCGGCCTGGCGCGAGGCGAACCAGTGGATGCCGTAATCCTCGGCCACGCCCACCAGCGAGGCACCGAACACCAGCGTCAACACATGCACCTTGCCGAACACCAGCACCGTCACCGCCAGCGCGACGCCACAGCCGATCAGCAGCGAGGCGGCCACCAGCAGGATCGGGCGCAGCGAACGGAACGCCAGCCATACCAGCAGCAGTACCGCGGCCAGCGACCCCCAGCCGATCGTATTGATTTCCCAGTTGGCCTGCACGGCCGCGGCTTCCGCATGCAGCGGGACGCCGGCACGCAGCACTTCCAGACCCGGCGCCTGCTTCATGGCGGCCTCGGCGGCGGTGTCCAGCAGCAGGTCGATATGGCGCTCGCCATCGAGCTGGAACGCCGAGCCGACCGTGTCGTACTGCACGATCGACCAATGCTTTCCATCGGCTTCCAGCAGGCCGTCATCGCCCATCTGCAGGCCCGAACCCAGCGCGCGCTCCTGCCACCACTGCGGCCACAGCGAGAGCGGATCCTGGCGCCACTCGGTCAGGCGCGGCGCGCCCATCGGGCCGTACAGCGCCGCCAGTGCCGATTCGGCCAGGCCATCGGTGGGTTCGTTCTGCAGCCGCTCGCGCTGTGCACTGGTCAGCAGGCGGTCGCGATACGGTGCGTAGAACGCCCGTGCCTGATCGAACCAGCCCTCGATCGAGCCGCTTTCCTGGAGCAGCGGGGCAGCGCCCCGCTCCACCTTGATGGCATCGCGGAATGCGGCCTCGGCCGCCTTGGTCTGCGCCGCATCGGTACTGCCCAGCAACACCACGATCTGGCGCGCGTTGGCATCGGCGATACGGCGGGTGACATCGGACAGCAGGCGGTCGTGCGCATCCTGCGGCAACAGCGCGAGGATGTCGGTATCGATCCGCGATTCGCTCTTCCACAACTGCCATTGCTGCACGCCCAGGCCGATCAGCACCAGCAGCCAGGCAATGGCCAGCCAGCGCCAGAGGCGCTGCAGGCGGCCGTTGGACGTCAGCACGTCATTCAAACTTGCGGCCCTCGTCGGCGCTCAACGCCGCCGGCGTATCGCTCATGCCGGCAAAGTGGATGCGGGTGACATCCTGGTTGGCCTCGTTGATCTGCACCTCGCGCACGTAGCGGTCACCGCTCAGAGTGAGCTGCGCAAACACCTTGCCGAGCATGGCCGAGCGCGGGGTCAGCTGCATCTTCCACGCGTTGCCGGGCAGCACTTCCACCTTGACCGTGAACTGCGCCGACAGCGCCTGCGCATCGCCACTCATCAGCGCGAACATGATCGCGTTGACCGAGCGCATCGCCGGCTGCTGGCGGCCATCCAGTTCGACCCGGCTGCTGCCATCGCTTTGCCGGCTCAGGATGCGGTCGCGGGTGACCACCACCTCGGAGGGGAACGGCTTGAGCGTGGTCCAGACCACCCCGTGGTCCTGGGCCAGCACGAAGCGACCCTGCGAGCGCAGCGGGTTCTTGAACCCGGCGACCTGTTTCTCCTGGGTGAACTCGCCGCGCAGCACGTCGACCTTCGCCACGCGCTGCTTGACTGCCTCCACATCGGTGGCGGCGAACGCCGGGGCGACCATGGCCAGCATCAGCAGCACGCACAGCATGCGCAGGAAACGGTTCATTGCGGTTGCACTCCAAGACGCTCCCACAGCACCGGCGGGCACAGGTAGAGCATTTCATTGGTGGCCGCGTCGACCGCGACCTGGATGGTATGGGCGCGGGTCAGCGTGGTACCGCTGTCCGCATCCACGATTTCATAGGCGATCTTCAGGCGGTTTTCCCACTCGGTGATCGTGGCGCGCACGCGCAGTGCCTGGCCGTACAGCAGCGGGCGGATGTACTTCACCCGCGCATCGACCACCGGCCACAGGTAACCGGAATCGCGCATCTGCGGGTAGTCGTAGTCATGGCGCTGCAGCAGGGCGCAACGCGCGATCTCGAAGTACTTGAAATAGTTGCCGTGCCAGACCACCTGCATCGCATCGCAGTCATGGAAGGCCGGCGACAGCGCGACCTCGAAGCTCAGATCATTCGTGGACATACAGCTCCCAGCGCTGTGCGCGGATATCGTCCAGCAGGGCGCGCAGCTCACCATCCAGCGCGCGATCCTCCTCGATCAGGGCGATGCGCTCGGACAGGTCCTGGTACATCGCGGCCAGATCGCCGTGCAGCGTGGCCTTCATGCCGACGCGCTCACGCAGCGCCACGCCTTGGCGGGCGGTGATCAGCAGCGCCGCCACGACCTGCTCGGTCAGCTCGATCACACGCAGGCAGTCGCGCGCGGCGATGGTGCCCATGCTGACCTTGTCCTGGTTGTGGCATTCGGTGGAACGCGAGAACACCGAGGCCGGCATGGTCTGCTTGAGCGCTTCGGCGGTCCACGCCGAGACACTGATCTGCAGCGCCTTCAGACCATGGTTGATCGCCGCGCGCTCACCGGTGGCGGCCGACAGGTTGGCCGGCAGGCCATGGTTGAAGCGTGCATCCACCACCAGCGCCATCTGCCGGTCGAGCAGGTCGGCCAGATTGGCGATGGTGTTCTTCAGCGCGTCCATCGCGAAGGCGATGTGGCCGCCGTAGAAGTGGCCACCATGCAGGATGCGCTCGCCCTCGACATCGATCAGCGGGTTGTCGTTGGCGCTGTTGAGTTCGGTTTCGATCAGCTGGCGGAAGAACGGCAGGGCGTCCTGCACCACCCCGATCACGTGCGGGGCGCAGCGCAGCGAGTAACGGTCCTGCAGGCGCTGTTCGTTGCGCGGCGGCCGGTCGCTGTGCAGGTCCTGGCGCAGGCGCGCGGCGATCCGGGTCTGCCCCGGGTGCGGCTTGGCAGCGAACAGCATTTCATCGAAATGATGGGCGTTGCCGTCACTGGCCAGCACGTTGAAGGCGGTCAGGCGCGTGGCCAGCCTGGTCAGGTAGTCGGCGCGGTCGTACGCCAGGCAGGCCAGCGCCGTCATCACGGCGGTGCCGTTCATGATCGCCAGGCCTTCCTTGGGGCGCAGCCGCAGCGGCGCCATGCCGATCTCGGCCAGCACCTCGGCCGCCGGGCGGCGCGACCCCTGGTACATCACCTCGCGCTCGCCGCAAAGCACCGCGGCCACGTAGGACAGCGGGGTGAGGTCGCCGCTGGCCCCGACCGAGCCTTCGGCCGGGATCAGCGGCAGCACGTCATGCCGCAGCAGCGTGGCCAGGCCCTGCAACAGCGGGTGGCTGACCCCGGACATGCCGCGCACCAGCGAAGCCAGGCGCGCGGCGATCACCGCACGGGTTTCCTGCGGGTCCAGGAAACGCCCCAGGCCACAGCCGTGGTAGGTGAACAGGTGGTGCGGCAGTTCGGCCACCAGCGCCGGCGGAATGTTCACCGTGCACGAATCGCCGTAGCCGGTGGTCACCCCGTAGATGACGCCGTCTTCGCGCAGCAGGCGATCGAGGAAGTCCGCGCCGCGCTGGATGTGCGCGGTGAACGCGGCATCGTCGGTGACCACGGCCTGGGCCTGGCGCTGTGACAGCGCGACCACGTCTTCGATGGTCAGCGGCGCATCGCCGAAGCGGACGGAGGGTGCCTGATCGGCCTTACTTGCCATGAGATGCCTGATCCCAGAAGGGGAAGAAATTGAACCAGTCCAAGGGTGCCTGGGTGACCTGAACTTCCAGCCACCGGGCGAAATGTTCCGCCTGCGCGGTCAGCGCGGCGTCACGCGAACCGCGCGGCAATACGATGCGGTCGGTGAACTGTTCAAAGCGCACCTGGTAGCCGCGGCCGTGATGCAGGCAGGCCATGGTGTAGACCGGGCACGCCAGCGCCGCGGCCAGTACATAGGCGCCGATCGGGAACTGAGCGGTGTGGCCGAGGAACGGGGCCGGCACGGTGCGCCCGCCACGCAGCGGCACGCGGTCGCCGACGATGGCCACGAAACCACCCGCCTCGACCCGGCGCTGCAGCTCGACCGCGGTGGCCGGGCCCATGTCGGTGACCTGCAGCAGCTCCACCGAGGCCAGCGGATCGAGCCGCTGCATCAGGCGGTTGAAGCGCTGCGCGTGCGCGGTGTGGACCAGCACGGTGATGTGGAAGCCCGGCACCCGCTCGGCCAATACCTGGCACAGCTCCAGGCAGCCGATGTGCGCGGTGAGGATCAGCCCGCCTTCGCGGCGCGCGATCTTGTCCAGCACCAGGTCGCGCTGCAGATGGATGTGCTCGGGCGGATAGCGGCCGCCCAGGCCGAGCAGCTTGTCCAGCATGGTGTCGGCAAACAGCGCGAAGTGCTTCAGGCTCTGCCAGCGCCCGGGTGCCGAGGGGAACACGCCGGTATGGGCCTGCAGGCGCTCCAGGTACTGCAGCGACGATTCGCGCGCGACCCGGTTGCTCAACCAGTGGCAGAGCACCACCGGGTACACGCACAGCCGGAACGGCCAGCGGCCGAACCAGCGGTGCACCCAGCACAGGAACAGCACGCCGGCGGCCGAGGTGGACTCGCCGATGTCGGCCCAGTGCGGGGCACTGCCGGGGGCGGGCGTGGTCATGCGCCGGGCCCTGCGATGCGCTGCCACAGCAGCCGCGGCGCGCGCCACAGCATTCCGACGAACAGGCGCGCGTGCATGCGGCTGATGCGCACGTTGTCGCGCCACACATCGAAGTGCGAGACGCCATCGCTGGGATAGGTGACGGCGGTCGGCACACTGATCACCTTCACCCCACGCCAGAACAGCCGCACCAGGATTTCACTGTCGAAATCCATGCGCCGGCCAATGGTTTCCTCGCCCATCAGGCGGATCACCGGGGCCAGTGGATACAGGCGGAAGCCACACATCGAGTCGCGGATCTGCAGCGACAGCGTGTTGATCCAGACCCAGATATGCGTGGCGTAGCGGCCGTACAGGCGTGCCTTGGGCACGCTGGCGTCATAGCGCGGGATACCACAGATCACCGCCTCCGGCTGCGCCTGCGACAGCGCGACAAAACGGGGGATATCGGCGGTCTCGTGCTGGCCGTCGGCATCGATCTGCAGCACGTGGCTGTAGCCCAGGCGCGCGGCTTCGGCAAAGCCGGCCAGCATCGCGCCACCCTTGCCCTGGTTCACCGCCAGCCGCAGCAGCGTCACCTGCGGTGCGTGCTCGCGGGCCAGCGCATCAAGCACCTGCGCGCACTCACGGTGCGAGCCATCGTCGACCAGCAGGCACGGCTGCCGACTGGCCAGCACGCCCTGCACCACCGCACCGATCGCATGCGCGTGGTCGTACACCGGGATCACCACCAGCGGGGCGAAGGCCGATCTGCTCATGCCGTTACCGGGGTCATCACGCATCACCAAACACCACCCGGCCGCTGGCGTGCACCCCATGGACGGAGACGTAGCGGAAGCTCATCGCCGACCTGGCCGCATCCCAGCCCAGGCTCAGCTGCAGGCAGTCGCCCGGGCGGGCCACGTGCTGGAACTTGACCGCGTCCATGCGCAGGAACTGCGGCGGCATCGTGAATGCGCTGCGGCCGTAGTGGATCGCCCAGTCCAGCTGGACCACGCCGGGCAGGATCCTGGCCTGCGGGAAGTGCCCGTCGAATGCGACCAGGTCCGGATCCAGCACGAACTGCAGCGAGGCGCTGGTGGCATCGCGCTGCTGCCACTCGGGGGTCGGCATCAGCGGCCGGAACAGGGCCGCCAGTGCCGCGGCAGTAACCTTGCCCTGCGCGTTGAGCGGCAGTTCGTCGATGAAACGCCAGCGGCGCGGCCGGGTCACGGCATCGTGGCTTTGGGCCAGATGCGCGCCGAGCTGCTGCGCCTGGCGGCGGCGCTGTGCATCGTCCCAGTTCGCGGCGCCCGCCGCCTGCGGCACCACCACGGCGGCCAGCTGTTCGCGCGCGCCCGGCAGCACCAGCACGCGCACGTCCTGCACCGCCGGGTGCGCACGCAGCTGCTGTTCGAGGGCGTCCAGCGAGACGCGGCGCTCTTCGATCTTGACGATGCGGTCGGCGCGGCCGAGCAGCCGGAAGCTGTGGCCGTCATCGGCGACGGCGCGGTCCTGGGTCAGCCACCAGTCGTCGTTGTCCAGGTGCGGCGAACGCACCGCCAGGCAACCTTCCTCGATCCGCCAGGCAAAGCCCGGCAACGGATGCCACTGCGGCTGGGCGGCACTCCAGCGCCGCCAGGCCACGCCACCGGTCTCGCTGCTGCCGAAGACCTCGGTCGGGGCCACGCCCATCAGGGCGCGGACCTGCAGCGCCGCCTCGGTCGGCAGCGGGCCGCCGGAGGAGAACACCGCACGCAGCTGGCCGCCCAGCGAGGACCAGTCCAGCTGTTCGGGCAACCGTTTGAGGTGGGCCGGGGTGGCCACCAGCACCGACGGCTGGCCGCCCAGCGCGCTGACCAGATCCTCATGGAAAAACCGGCGCGGCTGGATCGCGCGGCCGGCCACCAGCGGCCACAGCACGCGGAACAGCAGGCCGTAGATGTGCTGGTGCGAGACCGTGCCCTGCACCTGCGCGCCGTCCATCTGCTCGCCGAAGGCGGCCTGCAACGCATCCACCTCGCGGGTCAGCTGGCGCATGCGTTTGACGATCGCGCTCGGCGCACCGGTGCTGCCGGAGGTGAACACCACCAGTGCCAGTGCGGCTTCATCCAGCGGTTGCAGCACGACGGCGGGATCGACCTCCGGATCCGGCTGCAGCGACGCATAGCGCGACGGCACGTCACCCGCAAAACCGGCCACGCGCGGGCTCAATCCTTCCAGCGTGGCCGGCAGGTTGTCGCCCCCGAGGAACACACGCTTGCCGGCATGCCACGCCCCCAACAGGGCGGCGGCGAAGGTGAGCGTGTCATCGAAATACAGCGCCCAGTCGGTGCCGGGCGCGCGTGCGAAGGCCTGCTGCCAGCGCAGCACCTGCGTGCGGAACTGCGGATGGTCCACCACGGTGTCGCCGGCGATGCCGACGATGCGGCCCGGGCGCGGCACCAGCGCCAACCGGTCCAGTGCGATCCACTCAGCCATGCGCATGCGCCGCCTTGACCCGTCGCCGGACCAGCCATTCCCCACCAAACAGAGCACCCATCATCACGTACGCCAACAATCCGTTGTAGAACGCCCAGACCTGGTTGGACGCCCACAGCGCCGTGGCCAGGGCCAGACTTCCGTTGAGAACAAAGAAGCCGCACCAGATCCAGGTGACGCGGCGGGTATAGATCACGGCGAACGGCGGCAGGTCCGGCTCGCTCAGCCGCGCCAGGCGCTCCACCGCGCTGGGGCCGAAACGCAGGCTGGTAGCGAAGATCACCAGCATCACCGCATTCACCAGCGCCGGGTACAGCTTCAGCGGCAGCGCCTGGTTGAAGGCCGTGGCGACCAGGGCGAGCACGCCGGTACCGAGCGCGGCCACCCACCACACCGCCTGGCGGGTGGTCAGCGCGCGCAGCGCGGCCAGGGTGAACAGCAGCAGCGACAACCAGCGCGGCTCGAACCGGCCCAGCGACAGGTACACCACCAGCGGGTATGCCAGCGACAGCAACGCAAACGCCGCGACGCGTACCCGGACCATGGTCAGTCTTCAGCGATGGCCGTCAGGCGGCCGCTTGACCGGGCAACAGCCCGTGCACCACATCCACGATGTCCTGCACGGTACGCACCTGCTTGAACGCTTCCGGTTGCAGATTGCGGCCGAGCAGCGGCTTGAGCTGCACGATCAGGTCGACCGCGTCGATGCTGTCGATGTCCAGGTCGTCGTACAGCCGCGCGGCAGGCGTGATGCGGCTCGGCTCGATCTCAAAGCTGTCCTTGAGGATCTTGACGATGCGCTCGAAAAGTTCGTTCTTGGTCATGGGTAAATCCTGACGCGCCGTTAGGACGGCTGGCGTGCGGCGACAAACTCGCTCAGGGCACGCACGCTGGAGAAATGGCGACGGGTCTCTTCCGAATCGGCTGACAGACTGACACCGTACTTTTTCTGCAGGGCCAATCCAAGTTCCAGCGCGTCGATCGAATCCAGGCCCAGCCCCTCGACAAACAGGGGGGCGGCGGAATCGATGTCTTCGGGAGTGATGTCTTCCAGTGAAAGCGATGAAATGATCAATTCCTTGATCTCGTGCTCAAGTGCCTGCACGGGTCGGGTCTCCAGCGAAGTCGAAGTAATGGGCAAGATGATCGGTCACACGCCTGGCCGCCAAGGCATCCCCCCTGGGCGCATCGCCGGTCTCGTTCAGAAACGGGGCGATCGGGAGATCCTCCCCGACTTCCAGCTGAACGTGAAATCGCCGTGATGGCACACGATACCATTTCTGGCCCTTGGTCAGGGTCGGCGGGGTGCAGGTGATCCGCACCGGGGTGATGTCCAGCCGGCCCCGCACTGCGATGTTGGCCGCGCCACGCTGCAGGCGCAGCGGCTGCCCGGGCACGGTGCGGGTCCCTTCCGGGAAGATCACCAGGTTGCCGCCGGCCTGGACCGCGGCGATGCAGTCGTCCACCAGCCCGGCCCCATCATCATTGGAGACATAACCGGCGGCACGGACCGGGCCGCGCATGAACGGGTTGCGGGCCACGGCCTGCTTGACCACGCAGTCGGCATTGGGCAGCTGGGCGATCAGCAGCACCACATCGATCAGGGTCGGATGGTTGGCCAGGATCAGCAGGCCGTTGCGCTGCAGGCGCTCGCCCCCGCGGATCTCGTAGGTCATCAGCCCCAGCCGGCGCATCAGGCCGACGTGGGTGGCGAAACCGGCCTGGACCAGGCGCCGCGCCAGCACGCGCCGGCGTACCGGGTCGCGGACCAGCAACAGGGACAGGAACAGCATCCCGCCCAGGACCAGCCCGCCGATCCCGAAGGCGGCAAAGCTCAGCCCCGTGCCCAGCACCCGCCAGGCACGGTTGATCCGGGCCGGCCAGCGCTCAGCCATGGCGTTGCCAGCTCCAGTGCTGGCCGTCGGCCTCCAGGCCCAGCGAAGGCGACCCCGCCAGCAGGAAGCGCAGCGCTTCAAGGCCATGCGGCAGACCGTCGGAGGGACGATCCTCGCCGCCGGCACCCCAGCCCAGCGACAGTCGGGTGCCCGGGCCGCTGGCCGGCCCGAGCCGCCAGCACCACGCGAAGAAAGGGTCGGGCTCGTCGGCGAAGCCGGCATAGATCGGCGGCAGTGGCGATTCGTACACCACCAGCCGCACCTCCGGCGCACCATCGGCGAGCAGCCCGAAGGCCTCCACGCAGGCCGTTTCCACCGTGGCCCGGCCGGCCGCGAGGGCCAGATAGTTGCCCCGCTGGCCGCGGGCGATCGAGTACAGCGCGGCGATCGCGTTGTGCACCGACAGGCCGAAGCCGGTCGGCGACATCGGCTGGTCCGCACTCAGGGTGTTGAGCAGCTCCATCGACCGGGCCACGTCGCCGTGCCGCGAGGCGAACACCAGCGGCACCCGGCCACCGTCGTCGGGCTGCTCGCACCAGCAGGCGGTCTGGATCGCCATGCGTCCGAGCCGCTCGATGCGACGTCGCTGCATGGCGGGCACTTCGGACAACGCGGGGGTGTCCTCACCGGTGGGCAGCCAGGGGGCCTTCGCCCACGCCTGCCACTGCGCGTGGGTGGTGATGCCCGGCGCCCACGCCGCCCAATCGATTACAGAAAACTCAATCATTCCCGCCAACATGATGGATGGGTACCAGGAGAAGGCCGTCGACATCGCCTGGCACCGGTGGCGGCGCCGGGAAAGGAGCGCACGCTATCATGACACTCTCGGCACTGGCTGCATTCACATTCTGAAATGAGCAACACGATCGACAACGCAACGGCCCCGGCAGTCGCTTCCCCTTCCTCCGGACCCGCGTTGTTCCGTGTCGCGTACGTCCCGGCCACGCAGCGCGAGGCGGCACTGGCCGACCCGCGCACACTGGCCGTGTTCGGCTTCGGCCTTCCCCGCGCCACGCTGGACGACCCGCGCTGGCTGCAGGTGCCGCTGGCCGAACAGGGCCCGGCGCAGATCGAGGTCTGGCGCGGCGGCACGCCGGTCGAACACGGGGTCACCGACGGGGTGCGCTGGTCGCACAACGACAGCCTGCTGTTCGGGGTGCTGGAGATCGAGGAGACCGACAGCGATATCGAATCGGCTGCGGCCGAGGCCTACGCGCGGATGAGCGCGTTCCTGTCGCGGTGCGGCTATCCGCACCTGCTGCGGACCTGGAACTATCTTGATGCCGTGACCGAGGGCGAGGGTGACCAGGAACGTTATCGGCGCTTCTGCGTGGGCCGCGTCCGTGGCCTGCGCGAGCTGGACGAGGCCGCGCTCCCGGCCGCGACCTGCATCGGCCGTTTCGATGGCGAGCGCCGCCTGCAGGTGTATTGGCTGGCCGCGCGTGAACCGGGCCAGCCGCTGGAGAATCCGCGCCAGGTGAGCGCGTTCCGGTATCCGCGCCAGTACGGGCCGCAGTCGCCCAGTTTTTCGCGTGCGCTGCTGCCGCCGCTGGCGACGGGCCTGCCGCTGCTGCAGTCGGGGACGGCGGCGATCGTGGGCCATGTGTCGCAGCACACGGGGGCGGTGGATGAGCAGTTGCGCGAGACGCTGACGAATCTGCAGAGCCTGGTGGATACGGCGCGCGGCCAGCGGCCGTCGTTGTCACCGGTACTGGGTTCGGGCTCGGTGCTCAAGGTGTATGTGCGCCGGGCGGAGGATATGGGCCCGGTGGCGGCGCAGATGGCGGCGCTGCCGACGGCACCGCCGTTCGTGGTGCTGCACGCGGAGGTGTGCCGCGCAGAGCTGCTGGTGGAGATCGAGGGGCTGCACGGCTGAGCCAAAAGCCTTGGTTTTCCGGTCGTACCAGGGCTGGGTCGGCGTGGGTGGGGTGTCGGGACCCGCTGCAAGTACGTCCATGTAAGCTCATGTGTTGCCATCCATGGCAACACATGGTCCCGCCACCCCACCCACACCGTCCCTTCGACAGTTGGCTGGTGCGCATGGGTAACATCAAAAGCAGACGGTGCCCGATCGGTTGCCTGACACTTTTTCTTGATGAGTAAGGCGATCTCTCGCTGTGGCTGTGGCTGTGGCTGTGGCTCTGGTAGAGCCGACCACTGGTCGGCTGCTCTTGAATTGGCTGCCCTTGACCCTTCTTTTACGGCTGGCTTCTTCCAACCGACGAGGCAGACTCTGCCGGGCGAGGGCGGTCAGACCCTGCCGGGACCGTTGGAGCGGCATGGATGCCGCTCACGAGCCCCCATGGATGGGTTTACGGCGCGTCCGGGCAGGGTCTGACCGCCCTCGCCCACACGGAACCGGGAATAGCCACCGCGCTTTTCTCAGTGATACCCCACATCCGCCCGAACCTTGCCGCGGAACACCCGGTACGACCACGCCGTATAGCCCAGGATCACCGGCAGCAGGATCACCAGCCCGACCAGGCTGAAGCTCAGCGACGAGGCCGGCGCGGCCGCCTGCCACAACGTCATGCTGGGGGGCAGCAGGTACGGCCACATGCCCAGCACCAGGCCGATGAAGCCCAGCACGAACAGGCCCAGCGTCAACAGGAACGGCGGCAGATCGCGCTTGGGGTGCATCGCGCTGCGCCACAGCGCCGTGGCGACCGCCAAGGTCAGCAACGGCACCGGCGAGAGCCACCAGAAGTTGCCATCGCTGAACCAGCGCGCCATCAGGCGCGAATCCAGGAACGGCAGCCACGCGCTGACCAGGCCCATGAACACGATCACGGCGACCACCAGCGGGCGGGTCAAGGTGCGCGCGAAGGTCTGCTCGCGGCCTTCGGTCTTGAGGATCAGCCAGGTGCTGCCCAGCAGCGCGTAACCGAACACCACGGCAGCGCCGGTCAGCATCGAGAACGGGCTGAACCAGCTGAAGGCGCCGCCCACGTAACGGCCATCCACGACCTGAAGGCCCTGCACGAGCGCGCCAAGGATCACGCCCTGCGCGAACGCGGCCAGCAGCGAACCCAGGCCGAACGCCACGCTCCACAGCTTGCGCGAGCGGTGTGCCTTGAAGCGGAATTCGAAGGCCACGCCGCGGAACACCAGCGCCACCACCAGCAGCAGCACCGGCAGGTACAGCGCGGACAGCAGCGCGGCGTACGCCTTCGGGAAGGCCGCCATCAACCCGGCCCCGCCCAGCACCAGCCAGGTTTCGTTGCCGTCCCAGATCGGCGCGGCGGTATTCATCATGATGTCGAGCTGTTCTTCATCCTCGGCCATCGGCGCCAGGATGCCGATGCCGAGCACGAAGCCATCCAGCACCACGTACATCAGCACGCCGAAGCCGATCACCGCGAACCATGCCACGGGCAACCAGGTGGTCATCTCCATCTCAGCGCTCCTCCAGCGGTTCATCGGCACCGGACAGCGGCCGCGCCGGGGTGTGGCTGCCGGCATCCAGCTTCGGTGCCGGCTCATGCGGCTTGGGACCGGTGCGGATGATCTTCACCAGGTACCAGATGCCCCAGCCGAACACGAACGCATAGCCCACGATGTACACACCGAGCGACAACGCCGTCATCCACGCACTCTGCGGGCCGACTGCATCGGCCGTGCGCAGCACGCCATAGACCACCCACGGTTGCCGGCCCATCTCGGTCACGAACCAGCCGGAAATCAGCGCGATGAAGCCGCTGGGCAGCATCCAGTTCCAGCCGCGGATCAACCAGCGCGACTGCAACAGTTTGCCGCGCCACCACTGGAACGCCGAGACCCAGGCCAGCAGCAGCATCAGCGTGCCCAGCCCGACCATCACCCGGAACGCGAAGAACACCGGCACCACCGGCGGCCGATCGCTGGCAGGCACCGAGGTCAGCGGATCGAAGGTGCCGTCCAGCGAATGGGTGAGGATCAGGCTGCCCAGGCGCGGAATCGCGATCTCGTAGTCATTGCGCTCGGCCTTCTCGTTGGGCACGGCGAACACCACCAGCGGCACGCCCTTGCCCTCGCCTTCGGAATGCCAGTGCGCTTCCACCGCCGCGATCTTCATCGGCTGGTGCTTCAACGTGTTCAGGCCATGCATGTCGCCGACGAAGATCTGTACCGGCACCGTCAGCGCGGCGAAGCCCACCGCGGCCAGCAGCATCTTGCGGCCGGCTTCGCGGTGCACGTCCCTGCGCAGGTACCACGCCCCCACGCCGCCGATCACGAAGCACGTGGTGATGAACGAGCCCAGCGCCATGTGCGCCAGGCGGTAGGGGAAGGACGGATTGAACACCACGTGCCACCAGTTCTGCGGGTGCACGATGCCGTCGATGATGTCGTAGCCGGCCGGCGTCTGCAGCCAACTGTTGGAGGACAGGATCCAGAACGTGGAGACCAGCGTGCCCAGCGCCACCATGCAGGTGGAGAAGAAATGCAGCCGCGGCGAGACCTTGCCCCAGCCGAACATCATCACGCCCAGGAAGCTGGCTTCCAGGAAGAACGCGGTGAGCACTTCATAGGTGAGCAGCGGCCCGATCACGGTACCGGCGACCTCGCTCAGCCGCGGCCAGTTGGTCCCGAACTGGAAGGCCATGACGATGCCGCTGACCACGCCCATGCCGAAGGACACGGCGAAGATCTTCTGCCAGAAGAAATACAGCTCGCGCCAGACCGGATTGCCGGTGCGCAGCCAGCGCGATTCGACAAAGGCCAGCCAGCTGGCCGTGCCGATCGTGAAGGCCGGGAACAGCACGTGGAAACTGATGACGAACCCGAACTGGATCCGGGACAACAACAACGCGTCCAAGAGACGCCTCCGACTGGCTTCTGGAATCCGCACCAGTCTGGGCCTGTATCCGTGAAAGGCACATGCGACCCGGTGACGCGCTGCTTCACTTTGTCGCAGGTGGGTCGGGCGCTGGGCCCCCATACCCTTGGAGGCGAAATAAAGGGGGAGGGGGCGGCCGCAGGCCGACGCCGGAGGACATTCGCCGGAAAGGGTATGGGGGCCCAGCGCCCGACCCACCGGCCGTCGCTCATGAGCGCACGCCCATGACCTGTGGCCCCTTCCCGCGGCCCTTGCGGCTGCTACGCTTGGCGGGTTTTCCTCATTGGTGCCGCCCGCAATGCCCAGAACGCTGCCTTTGTCCCTGCTGCTGCTCGCCGCCCTTGGCGGCGCTGCCCATGCGGCGCCGACGCCGATCACCATCGAGCAGGCCATGGCCGACCCGGACTGGATCGGCCCCCCGGTCGAAAGCGCGTGGTGGTCCTGGAACAGCCAGCAGGTCGAGTACCAGCTCAAGCGCACCGGCAGCCCGGTGCGCGATACCTTCCGCCAGCCGGTCGCCGGTGGCGTAGCTGCGCAGGTCGGCGATGACCAGCGTGGCACCCTGGAGGTGGACAGCCCGGTCTACGACAGCGCGCGCCAGCGCTCGGCGTTCGTGCGCAATGGCGATGTATTCGTGCGTGACCTGCGCAGTGGCGCGCTGACCCAGCTGACCCGCAGCACCGAAAAGTCCGGCGCGGTCAATTTCGCCCGCGATGGCGGCGTGATCTGGCGTACCGGCCAGAACTGGTTCCATTGGACCGCCGCCGCCGGCGTGCAGCAGGTGGCCAGCCTGAAGGCCGAGAAGAACCCGGACGATGCGCCCAAGGCCGACACCCTGCGTGAGCAGCAGCTGCGCACCCTGGCCACGCTGCGCAACGACCGCGCCCAGCGCGAGGCGCTCAAGGCGCAGGAAGCCAGCTGGCGCCGTGCCGACGGCACCCGTGCACCGGGCCCGGTGTATCTGGGCGCCGACGTGGAGATCGTCGACAGCGTGCTCTCGCCTGATGCGCGCACCCTGATCGTGGTCACCAAGCCGAAGAGCTTCGATGAAGGCCGCGGCGGCAAGATGCCCAAGTACGTCACCGAATCGGGTTACGAAGAATTCGAAGACACCCGCACTCGCGTCGGCCGCAACGATCCCGAGCCGAACGCGCTGTGGCTGGTCGATGCCGTCGCCGGCACGGTCAAGCCGCTGTCGCTGGACGGCCTGCCGGGCATCGCCACCGACCCGCTGGCCGCGCTGCGCAAGGCCGCCGGCAAGGACGCGCTGAAGGGCAACCGCCCGGTGGAAGTGCTGGGCGGCCCCGGCGCGCCCGGCATCCGCTGGAGCGCCGATGGCCAGCAGGCCGCGATCATGCTGCGCGCCAATGACAACAAGGACCGCTGGATCGCCAGCGTGACCCCGGCCAGCGCCAAGCTGGAGACGCGTCATCGCTTGACCGACAGCGCCTGGATCAACTGGAGCTTCAACGATTTCGGCTGGTCCAACGACAACCGTACGCTGTGGCTGCTGTCCGAAGAATCCGGCTACTCGCACCTGTACACCCAGCAGGGCACGGCCAAGCCGCAGGCGCTGACCGGTGGCAAGTGGGAAACCTCGATGCCGGTGCCCAGCGCCGATGGCCGTGGCTTCTACTTCCTGTGCAACCAGCAGTCGCCGGGCGATTACGAAGTGTGCGCGGTCGATACCGCCAGCAAGCAGGTGCGTGAGCTGACCGCGCTCAACGGTGTCGAGGACTTCTCGCTCTCCCCGGACGGCCAGCAGCTGCTGGTGCGTTACTCCGGTGCCTACCTGCCGACCCAGCTGGCCGTGGTGCCCGCCGCCGGTGGCCAGGCCAAGGTGCTGACCGACACCCGCACCGCCGAGTTCAAGGCGCGCGAGTGGATCCAGCCCAAGCTGGTGCAGGTGCCGTCCAAGCACGGTGCCGGTGTGGTCTGGGCCAAGTACTACGGCCCGGACACCTTCGAGCCGGGCAAGCAGTACCCGATCGCCATGTTCGTGCACGGCGCCGGTTACCTGCAGAACGTGCACCAGCAGTACCCGGCCTACTTCCGCGAGCAGATGTTCCACAACCTGCTGGTGCAGAAGGGCTACGTGGTGCTGGACATGGATTACCGCGGCAGCGCCGGCTACGGCCGCGACTGGCGCACGGCGATCTACCGCAACATGGGCCACCCGGAACTGGAAGACTACAAGGACGGCCTGGACTGGCTGGTCCAGACCAAGCAGGGCGACCGTGACCACGCCGGCATCTACGGCGGTTCCTACGGCGGCTTCATGACCTTCATGGCGCTGTTCCGCTCGCCGGGCACGTTCAAGGCCGGCGCCGCGCTGCGCCCGGTGGTCGACTGGCACCAGTACAACCACGGCTACACCGCCAACATCCTCAACACCCCGGACATCGACCCGGAGGCGTACCGCAAATCGTCGCCGATCGAATACGCCGACGGCCTGCAGGACCACCTGCTGATCGCGCACGGGATGATGGATGACAACGTGTTCTTCCAGGACTCGGTCAACCTCACCCAGAAGCTGATCGAGCTGCACAAGGACAACTGGTCGATCGCGCCGTACCCGCTGGAACGCCACGGCTATGTGCGTGCCGATTCCTGGCTGGACCAGTACAAGCGCATCCTCAAGCTGTTCGAAGAGAACCTGAAGTAAGCCAGCGATGACGTCGGTGCCCACTGACGTGCAGCACGCCGCGGCGACGATCGATATCGTCGTCGCGGTCGTTTTCGATGCCGGTGGCCACGTGCTGGTGGTGCGCAAACAGGGCTCAGCGACCTTCATCCAGCCGGGTGGCAAGCCCGAGCCGGGCGAGGCACCGCTGGCCGCCCTGGCGCGTGAGCTGGACGAAGAACTCGGCGTCACCCTGGTGGCCGGAAGCGCCGTGGCGCTGGGCTGCTTCGAGGCGTGGGCGGTGCACGAAACCGGGCACCGCGTACGGGCCCATGCGTTCCTGGTCACGATCACCGGGACGCCGCGGCCACAGGCGGAAATCGCCGAACTGGCCTGGGTGCCGCTGCGCCCGCCGCATGGGCGGCGCTTGGCACCGTTGAGCGCAGACCATATCCTGCCCGCGGCCGCGAACGCGGTGGCGGCGACCTAGACGTTGCGGCCTGCCCAACCAGGACACCGGATGTCAGCGTCGCTTCCCCCGCAATTGCCTTCCTCCATGCCCCGCCCCAGCGGGGATGGCGCCCCTGCCTTTCTCGCCCCCCTGCTCAAGTCCGTGCTGCTGGTCTGCCTGGCCTCGGCCGCGATGTGGGCCGTCCTGGCCCTGGTTGCCATTCCATTGTCGGGCGCGGAGGCGCTGCAGGCGCTGCTGGCCGATGAGGAGTTGCACTGGCTGCCCGGCTCGCTGCGCTGGCTGCTGACCCACCCGGTGCTCGCCAACGTGCTGCTGTGCGTGTCCAGCCTGCTGGGCAGTGCGGCGTGCTGGGGGATGCTGCGTCGCTGGCGCTGGGCATGGGCACTGTTCATCGTGCTGCTGGCGGTCACCGCCGTGCTCAACCTGATCGCCGCGTGGTTGCTGGACGATGCGTTCGGCCACCTGCTGGCGCAGATACCCGACGACACGATGTCGATTGAACTGCTCAAGCTGCGCAGTGAACTGCGCGTGCAGCGCGTGATCTGCAGCGGCCTTGCCGGCATGACCGCGCTGGCCTTCGCGGTGCTGCAGGGCTGGCTGATCGTGCGCCTGTGCGCGGCCGATGTGCGTGCCCTGTTCCGCCGCTGACATTTCCCCCGCAGCGCCACCGTGCGCTGCACGACCTGCAAGGATGATGGTGTGACTGTTTCCCTCCCCCTTCTGCGCCGCCACGGCTGGCGCACGACCCTGTTCACCCTGCTCACGGCGGTCAGCCTGCCCGCGACCGCAGCCGCCCAGGCGATGGTGTGCGGCACGTTCGTCTCCGAGGACACCGGCACCACGTTGACCCTGAACAGTGCGAATGAAGGCGTGCGGCAGATTCCCGGCCAGGCACCCGAGCCGTACCTCCTCAGCCGCCTCGGCGACGAGCTGAAGCTGGCCGACCTGGACAATGGCGGGGTAGGCGCGCTGACCATAGAAGACGGCGGCCGCCGGCTCAGCGACCGCTTCAACGCGTACCGCCTGCAGAAGGCCGCCACCTGTCGCCCCGCCACGGTGTTCCCCGCTGCGTCCTGCCGGGCCGAGATCGGCACCTGCCTGGACGACATGCTTTTCGCCAGCAACGACCGCCTCCGCCAGTGGTGCCGCGAGGATGTCCCGGCCGCCTGCAAGCGCCTGCTGGCCAACTTCCAGACCGGGGCGCACGAAGCCAGGACGCTGGCCGCCACGCGGGATGAAGGCCCGGACAGGGACGCGCCGGAGGTCTGCAAGCCCGACTCCGCCCAGTACGACCAGGCCGCCTGCCTGGAGGCCGCGCGTGACGCCATGGGCCAGGCCTTTGCCAAGGCCCTGCTCGGCGGCCTCGCCGCCGCTGATGCCTCGCCGCTGCCGGCCGCGCAGCTCGATGAGATCACCGCGATCTGCCAGGCACAGACCGGCGGCACGTTCTGCGCCAAGGCCGCCGAAGCACTGTGGGACGCCGGCCGCCTGGTTCCCGCCCGCGACGCACTGCAGCGGGCCTGCACCCGGGGCCACGACCCGCGCGCCTGTGAGCGGGCCGCCCCGCTGGCCGGGCTGGACGCTACGGCGTTGAGCCCGGTGGCAGCCACGTCCCTGCCCTGCGGCAGCTATGTGGCCAGCCAGGGCCTGATGGACCATCTGCCGTTCGGCGATGGCGGCATGATCGACAGCGGCTTCGGTGGCAAACTGCGCGCGCGCCTGGTCGATGGCGACATCCGCGTGCGTCACGACCAGGGCGACGATTTCGTCTTCAAGCGCCTGGCCAATGGCAACCTCATCGGCATGGACAGCTGGAACCGCTTCAGCTACTACGCACACACCGGCGAGGCGCAGCAGTGCAGCGCGCCGGTGGTCTTCGTCGAAACCCCGCTGCCGCAGGACTGCCCGAAGCTGGCCCGCGAAGGCGGTGCCCAGGCGTGCTGCGCGGCCGGCAAGCTGCAGGGCTGCAATGCCGCTGGTCATCAGCTGGCGCTGCGCAACCGCTGGGCCGAGGCGTCGCCGTTCTATCTGACGCTGTGCACCGCCGGCGTGCGCGAGGGCTGCGAGAACCTGGCCAGCGTCTACGAACACACCGGTGACGAGGCGCTGCCCGAGCAGATGGCCGCGATCTGCGCAAAGGACGGCAACGGTACCCACGTCGCCTGCGATGTGCACGCGACCCGCAACTGGGGCCTGATGCAGGTCAGCGCCGGGCTGGAGCAGATCGCCGAGCGCATGGCCGCCGAGGCCGAGGCGGACGACGATGCCGATGCGCCGGCCCAGGCCCCTGCCGCGACAAAGGACAGCAGCAACCGCAACCGCAAGAGCGGCCACTGAGCACACGCAGGCCGTGCACCGGCCTGCGGTAAAGTAGCGCCATGAACGACTTCGACCGCGTCCGCGCGTATCTGACCGACCTGCAGGACCGCATCTGTGCGGCGATCGAAACCGCCGACGGCCAGGCCCGCTTTGCCGAAGATCTCTGGCAGCGTGCGGAGGGTGGCGGTGGCCGTACCCGCATCCTGCGCGATGGCGCCGTGTTCGAGCAGGCCGGGATCGGGTTCTCCGATGTGGCCGGTACCCGCCTGCCGCCATCGGCCTCGGCGAACCGGCCGGAGCTGGCCGGCGCGTCATGGCGCGCGACCGGCGTCTCGCTGGTGTTCCATCCGGCCAATCCCTATTTGCCGACCACGCACGCCAACGTGCGCTACTTCCGCGCCGAGCGCGATGGCGTGGCGGTGGCGTCCTGGTTCGGCGGGGGCTTCGATCTCACCCCGTTCTACCCGATCGACGAAGACGTGCGGCACTGGCACCAGGTTGCGCATGATCTGTGCGCGCCCTTCGGCGAAGAGCGCTATGCGGCGCACAAGCGCTGGTGCGATGAGTATTTCTTCCTGCGCCACCGCAACGAGACGCGGGGCGTAGGCGGATTGTTCTTCGACGACCTGCATGGCGACTTCGAGCGCGATTTTGCGTATCTGCGCGCGGTCGGCGATGGCTTCATGGACGCCTATCTGCCGCTGGTCGAGCGCCGCAAGGACACGCCGTATGGCGAGCGCGAGCGCGAATTCCAGCTGTACCGGCGCGGCCGCTATGTCGAGTTCAACCTGGTCTACGACCGCGGCACCCTGTTCGGGCTGCAGAGCGGTGGGCGCAGCGAGAGCATCCTGATGAGCCTGCCCCCGCGCGTGCGCTGGGAGTATGGCTTCCAGCCGGAGGCCGGCAGCGACGAGGCGCGTTTGGCCGACTATCTCGTGCCGCGCGACTGGGTGTAACCCAGCGCGCCACCGCATGGGCCGGCATGGATTTCGCATGCGGTGCATGGGTGGCACCCGTCGGGTAGAGCCACCCCATGGGTGGCTGCGGTCCCAAAGATGGCAGCCACCCATGGGGTGGCTCTACGCCTTCTTCGGCACGATCGTGATGTGGCCGTTGATCTCCAGCACGGCCAGGGCGACATCGTCGATGGACAGGCAGCCCTGCTGGCGCATCGCCGCGTCCAGATCGGCCGGGGTGACCAGTTCGCGCTTGAGCACGGAATCGAGCACCTTGCCGTCGCGGGCAATCAGGATCGGCTCGCCTTCAACCAGGGTTTCCACCCGTCGGCTGCGCGTGCTGAGCCAGCCCACGCCGTAGTTGATCGAGATCAGCGTCGCCGCCAGCAGCAGACCGCCGCCCAGGGAGGTGTCCTGGCCCAGCAGGGCGTTCTGCACCGCGTTGCCGAGCAACACGATCAGCAGCACGTCGAACGGGGTGATCTGGCCCAGCGCGCGCTTGCCGGACAGCCGGACCATGCCCAGGACCACCACGTACACCACCACCGCGCGCAGGATGAATTCCCACCACGGCATGGCCAATGCAAACAGGTCGCTCATTGCCTTTCCCCGGACTCGTCCAGCCAGCATGGGCCGGCACCCGCTGCGAGGCAATGGCCGGGCGTCGCGGAGGGGCTGTTTTCGGCGCCACAAATAAAAAGCCCCGCCAACCAGGGGGAGGTTAGCGGGGCCGGGGAACGGGTGCTTGGGGAGGAGCCCCCGTTCCGAGATCTGCTCCAGGGGATGGGAGAGATCCACAACAGGCATTGCGCCTGTCGAGGTCTATCAAAGCACTCCGAACATTGATAGTTCGTGAAGGGGCCCAATTAATCCGCCCCTCTTCCCGGAAACATTCATCCAACAGTCAGATTATCGTGGCGCAATGAACCAATTCAGCCTTTTGACTGTGATTCAGGCCTCAATGTGCCTCATCCCAGTTATCACCGACGCCGGCATCCACCACCAGCGGTACCCGAAGTTCGGCCGCTGACGACATCAATTCAACGACTTTCAAACGCAAGGTGTCGAGGAAACTGCTTTCGGTTTCAAAGACCAGTTCATCGTGTACCTGCAGAATCATCTTGGCCTGGTCGCTGTGGTCCTGGAGCCAGCTGTCCACCTTCACCATGGCGCGCTTGATGATGTCGGCCGCCGTGCCCTGCATGGGGGCATTGATGGCGGCGCGTTCCGCCCCGGCGCGCAGGCCCTGGTTGCGGGCGTTGATGTCGTTCAGGTACAGCCGACGGCCGAACAGGGTCTCCACGTAGCCCTGGTCACGGGCCTGCTGGCGCATCCGTTCCATGAAATCACGCACGCCCGGGTAGCGGCTGAAGTACAGCGCCACGTAATCCTGGGCCTGGCCGCGGTCGATGCCCAGGTTGCGGGCCAGCCCGAACGCACTCATGCCGTACATCAGGCCGAAGTTGATCGCCTTGGCGGCCCGGCGTTCGTTGGAGGTGACCTCTTCCAGGCTGCGGCTGAAGACTTCGGCCGCGGTCGCACGGTGCACGTCCACGCCCTGCTCGAAGGCCCGCACCAGGCCGGGGTCTTCGGAGAGGTGGGCCATGATCCGCAGTTCGATCTGCGAGTAATCGCAGGCCAGGATCTTGCGGCCCGGCGGGGCGACGAAGGCGCGGCGGATGCGGCGGCCGTCCTCGGTGCGGATCGGGATGTTCTGCAGGTTCGGGTCGGACGAGGACAGCCGGCCGGTGGCGGCGCCGGACTGGTGGTAGCTGGTGTGTACCCGCCCGGTGTCCTGGTTGATCATCTCCGGCAGCTTGTCGGTATAGGTGCTGCGCAGCTTGGCCAGCCCGCGGTACTCCAGGATCACCCGCGGCAGTTCATGCTGCTCGGCGATCGCCTCCAGCGCCTCTTCGTTGGTGCTGGGCTGGCCCTTGGGCGTCTTCACCAGTGCCGGCAACTGCAGTTCGTCGAACAGCACGGCCTGCAGCTGCTTGGGCGAATCCAGGTTGAAGGTGCGCCCGGCCAGCTCGGTGGCCTTCTGCTGGGCGGCCAGCATGCGCGAGCCCAGGTCCTGGCTCTGCCGGCGCAGCTCGGCCATGTCGATGTGCACGCCATTGGCTTCGATCCGCGCCAGCACCGGCACCAGCGGCATCTCGATGTCGCGGTAGACGCCGTCCAGCGAGGGCGTGGCCTGCAGTTGTGGCTGCAGCGCGTGGTGCAGGCGCAGGGTCACGTCGGCATCTTCAGCAGCGTAACGGCACGCTTCGTCCAGGCCCACCTGCGAGAACGAGATCTGCTTGGCGCCCTTGCCGGCCACCTCCTCGAACTTGATCGTGGTGTAGCCCAGGTAGCGCATCGCCAGCGAGTCCATGTCATGGCGCGTGGCGGTGGAATTGAGCACGAAGCTCTCCAGCATGGTGTCGTCGTGGTACCCCTGCAGGTTCACGCCGTGGCGGCGCAGCACGTGCAGGTCGTACTTGCCGTGCTGGCCAAGCTTCTTCCTGGTGGGGTCTTCCAGGGCAGGGCGCAGCGCTGCCAGCACCTGCTCGCGCGGCAGCTGGGCCGGCGCACCCGGGTAGTCATGGCCGACCGGGATGTAGGCCGCCCGGCCCGGCTCGACCGCCAGGCTGATGCCGACCAGGTTGGCGCGCATGGCGTCCAGCGCGTCGGTCTCGGTATCGAAGGAGATCAGCTCGGCCGTGGCCAGGCGCTGCACCCAGGCGTCGAGCTGCTCAGTGGTCAGCACCATCTCGTACTCACCGGGGGCGGAGAGCGCCGGGTCGACCGGCACCACCGCCTCCTCCGCCGTGCCGCGGGCGTAGCCGGCCGCGGTGCCGCGCAGGCTGACCGGGGCATCGCTGGCGGCAGCGGGGGCCGGCACCGGGCCGCCCAGCTCCTTGAGGGCCTGGGTGAAACCGTAGCGCAGGTACAGCTCGCTCAGCGAGGGCACATCCGGCTCGCGCAGCGGCAGCGTCTGCGGCGTCACCTCCAGCGGCACGTCGGTGCGGATCGTGACCAGCTCGCGGTTGAGCGGCAGGCGCTCCAGCGCCGCGCGCAGGTTTTCGCCGATCTTGCCCTTCATGGTCGGGGCCGCGGCGATCACGCCGTCCAGGTGCTGGTACTCGGCCAGCCACTTGGCAGCGGTCTTGGGGCCGCACTTTTCCACACCCGGCACGTTGTCCACCGCGTCGCCCATCAGCGCCAGCAGGTCGACGATCTGGTCGGCACGCACGCCGAACTTCTCCATCACCGCCGCGTCCGAATCCATGCGGCTGCCGGTCATGGTGTTGACCAGCTCGATGCCCGGGCGGACCAACTGGGCGAAGTCCTTGTCACCGGTGGAAATGGTGACCTGCAGGCCATCGCGGTGGCCCTGCAGGGCCAGCGTGCCGATCACATCATCGGCTTCCACGCCGGGGATGCGCAGGATGCTCAGGCCCAGCGCTTCGACGATGCGGCACATCGGCTCGATCTGCGGGCGCAGGTCGTCGGGCATCGGCGGGCGGTTGGCCTTGTAGTCGGCGTACAGGTCGTCACGGAAGGTCTTGCCCGGCGCATCGACCACGAAAGCGACGAACTCGGGGCGCTCCTTCAGGGTGGCGCGCAGCATGTTGACCACACCGAACAATGCGCCGGTGGGTTCACCGTGTGCGTTGGTCAGCGGCGGAAGCGCGTGGAACGCGCGATACAGGTAACTGGACCCGTCAATCAGGACTAATCGGCTCATGCGACGATTCTACGCGCCCGGCCCTGACCGTCGTCGGCACCGGGCTCACGATCCATCGGGCATAATCAGGCCCTCTTCGCCCAAGGACTCCCGGCCCATGAAGATTCTGTTGCTCGCAGGCCTGCTCGCGCTGGCCGGCTGTGCCACCGGTGGCGGCGGCAGGCCCCCGGTCGATGTCACCGGTGCCGACGTGGTCAAGACGGTCCAGGACAACGGCGACACCATCGAGGAATACCGGGTGGGTGGCCAGCTGCGGATGGTCAAGGTGACCCCGTCGCGCGGTGCCCCGTTCTACATGTATGACCAGAACGGCGATGGCCGCATGGACAGTGACAAGGACGGCGTCTCGCCGGTCTACTGGAAGCTCTACAGCTGGTGAACCGCGGCGCTGTCCGCCCGGCCGCCCCCCGTGTCCGCACGCGGTGGCCGGGGCAACACGCCCGTCCCTGCACGCCTACGCTCGATGACCACACCCGAACGCCGCACTGCCCCGAACCCGGCTGAACTGCGCGCCGGCCTGACGGCGGAGCAGCGCCAGGCGGTGGAAACGCTGGAGCATTTCGGCTGGCAGCTGCGCTTCGTGCGCCGCCCGCTGTTCCGCGACCCGATCCCGGTACTGTTCGACCGCCACGGCGAGCGCTATGTGGTGCTGCAGCCCGATGGCACGCTGGATGAATCGCAGACGTTGAAGCTGCGCGACTGATCGGACGCGCACGCTTTGCGATTGATCGGGCGCTCGCGCTTTGCGACGGATCGGACGCGCACGCTTTGCGACGAAGGGGGAGGTAGTGCCGGGCGCTGGCCGGCTGCGCCTGCATCGGGCCAACCTGGGAGCCGGCCAGCGGCCGGCACTACCGCTTTCCCCGTTACCGGATGACCAGTACCGGTACCGTGCTGCGTGCAAGCACTTCGGCGGTCTGGCTGCCGAGCAGCACACGGGTGACGCCACGGCGACCATGCGAGGTCATCACGATCAGGTCGCTGCCGCGTTCAGTGGCGGTATCGATGATGCCGTCGGCGGCATAGCGGTCAAGCACGTGCACGGTGGTGGTGCGCAGTCCCTGCGCCTCGGCGGCGGCCTTGGCCGGCTGCAGCACCTTCTGCGCGGTCTCTTCGCGGTCGGCTTTGTACTCGGGCGTGTTCATGTAGCCCACGCTCCAGCCCATGGCGTCGTACATGCCCACCGCCCACGGCTCGGAGACGGTCACGATATCGACCTCGGCATCGAGGTCCCTGGCCAGCTCCAGGCCCTTGGCCAGGCCTTTTTCAGCCAGCTCCGAACCATCGGTGGCGATCAGGATGCGCTTGTACATGGCAGAGCTCCTTGGGGTGGCAATGGGAACATCACCATTGCACACCCGATGTGGACGCGGTGCCTTGAGCTGGATCAATCGCCGTGGGTGCGTACAGTCACTCCCCGTGCCGGGTTGCCCACCACCGTCGCACCGGCCGGTACATCGCGGGTGACCACGCTGCCGGCACCGACCACCGCGTTATCGCCAATGGTCACGCCGGGCAATATGATCGCGCCGCCGCCGATCCAGACATTGCGGCCGATGCGCACCGGCCTGGCCGACTCCAGGCCCTGCGCGCGTGCCTGCGGATCGCGCGGATGGTCGGCCGCATAGATCTGCACCGCCGGGCCGATCTGGGTGCCATCGCCGATGCTGACCTCGGCCACGTCCAGGATCACGCAGTTGTAGTTGAGGAATACGCCCTGGCCCAGGCGGATGTTGCTGCCGTAATCGCAGTGGAACGGCGGCCGGATCACCGCGCCTTCGCCGACCGCACCGAGCTGCTCGCGCAACAGCGCGCAGCGCACGGCCGGGCTTTCGGCCAGGGCCGCGTTGTAACGGACCATCCAGACCTTGGCCGCCGCCATCTCGGCCTGCAGTTCCGGGTCGCCCGGACGATACGGCATCCCGGACAGCATCTTTTCCTTTTCGCTCGGACCCATGTGGCCTCCATCAGACAGAGCCCGATGATGCCGGTTGCGCACGCGCGTGTCAGCGTGCGCCACGCCGCGTGCCCAGCAGTGCCACCACCGCGAAGACGACGCCGCTCAGCCAGAACCACAACGTTGCGGGGCCGATGCACACCACGCTGGGCTGTGGCTGGCAGCGCAGGCGCAGCAGATCGAAGTCGCCGCCGCCGGCCAGGCAGCTCTGCGCGTGGTGGACCAGGGCCAGCACCGGCTCGGCCCAGCCTGCCGACCACGTCAGCAGGACCAGTGCAGCAAGCAGATACGGAATTCCCTTGTTCACGAGTGCGCTCCCAGCGGACAGGGGCAGACTCTGGGCGCCGCCCTTGGAAGCGACAAGCGGCACGCGACGAAGCGCGTGAAATCCGGGATGAGCCGGGGAGGATCCGGGATGAAGCGTGCCCGCCCGCCCCGCCCCCTGCCCGATCGCGCACGCATGCGTTGCCCGTGCTGCAGCGCAGGACGCCAGGCGACACGGCCCGTGACAGACTCCGCGCATGCGCCGACTGCTCATCGCCCTGCTGTGCTCGCTGCTCCTGCTCCCGATGGCCGGGCTTGCCGCCCCACCCGGCGCCGACCGCATCCTGATCTTCACCCGCACCGCCAAGTTCCACCACGACTCGATTCCAGTGGCCGTGGCGACGCTGCGCCAGCTGAGCACCGAGGCCGGATTGAGGGCGGACCACAGCGAGGATCCGCGCGACTTCCGCGCCGACACCCTCGCCCGCTACCGCGCCGTGGTCTTCGCCAACACCACCGGCGATGTGCTCGACGCCACGCAGCAGGCCGCCATGGAGCAGTTCATCCGCAACGGCGGCGGTTTCATGGGCGTGCACGCTGCCGCGGATACCGAATACGACTGGCCGTGGTATGGCGAGCTGGTGGGCGCGTGGTTCCACAAACACCCGGAAGGTCTGCAGGACACGTTGGTGCAGCCCGAACGGGACGGGAAGGCTTCCGGAGTGGCCTGGCCGATCCGCGATGAGCTCTACAACTACCGGCGCAATCCCCGTGGGATGGTGCAGGTCATCGCGACGGTGGACGAATCGCGCTACGACGGCGGCACCATGGGCGCCGATCATCCCATCGCCTGGTGCCGGCCCTTCGATGGCGGCCGCAGCTGGTATACCGGGCTGGGCCACGATGTGGCGGTGTATGGCGACCCGAATGTCCGCGCGCAGCTGCGCCGTGGCCTGCGCTATGCGGCAGGCCACGCGCCGGCGTGTTGATCGATCAGGCGGTGCGTACCACGCGCGCGCCCTGGCACAGCGGGTAGCTCGCCAGCAGATCGGCGATACGCTCGTGCATCGTGTCGAACGAGGCGCCATACAGATACAGCGCCGTCTCGGTCGGGCCCTGCCACCAGCTGCAGATCTCGCCGTGGCCTTCGATACGCTCGACGATCTGCTCGAACACGTAGTTCGAATCGCACTGCTCGTAGACCTCATCGGGCAGGTCGGTGCCGTTCAAGTACAACGCCAGGCCCTCGGTGACACCGAACGGCTGATCGGCAACGCCTTCGCGCTGGATCAGCGAGCCCTTGGGTGCACCCAGCTGCTGCAGCAGCTCGATCACGCCGGGCAGCGAGGCCGGATCGTTCAACGCGATCTCGATATCGCCATAGTCCACTTCGCCGTCGTCGGTCAGCGCGGTGCCACCGCCCGTGATCTCGCCCAGTTCGGCAGTGCCCAGCAGGGCATCCAGTGGATCTTCGAACAGCTCGTGGCGATGCTCGGGCTGAAGCTTGGCGTTCAACTTCACGGTGACGTGCAGCGGCGAATCGGTCATGGCGGGGGCCTGCGCGAAAGGAATGCCGCCCATTGTAGTGCCGGCCGCTGGCCGGCTCCCATGTGTAGAGTCGAGCCGTGCTCGACTGCCTTTCGGCAGTAAGCAGCCGAGCATGGCTCGGCGCTACAACAGCGCGGTCAACGCAGGAACGGCGCCACCTTACGTTTGAGCAACTCCACCAGCACCGGGTCCATGTACTCGTAGTCGTCCGGGATATCCAGGCAGATTACCCGCTTGCCGCCCAGCCATGCGTTGTAACGACTGGACAGCCGGCTGCGGTGCTCCTTCTCCATCACGAAGACCAGGTCGGCCCACTGCAGCTGCTCCGGACTGAGCACTTCCTCGGCGTGGGCCAGCAGCCCTGCCGAGGCGGTCTCGATACCGGGCCAATCGGCAAATACCTGCTCGGCCGTCGGGCTGCGCAGGCGGTTCTGGCTGCAAAGGAAAAGTACGTTGCGGGTCATGGCTCGCAGCGTAATCGGGGGCGGATTCCTTTTCCATCGGAAAAGGGATCTGACCCCACAGGACAATCTAAACAAATTGCATTGCTGACGAAGGTTCCGACAGCCATCATGGGCTTCCCCACTGTCCAGATAACCATGATCACCAGAGATGAGCTGTTGAGGGAATTTGGCGAGGTCGGCGAAGCCCATGGTTGCTACGTTGGCAAATACGTCGTTGCGACGTACACGCTTTATTGCTGCCTGCGAAACGCCGACGGGCATGATCTGGCGATCACCTCGAAGGACATCCATGATCCGCAGTTCGCTTCCAGCGTAGGGCTGAGCGCGCCGTCCCACCTGTCTCATGACAGACCGACGATTTTTGCTATTCCACCAAACATCTATGGATTCACCCACGCGATAGCGGTTCCCAGCACGTATCACGGGCTCCTGAACCGCAGTGCGAATCGAACCGACCTGTTCCTGTGTCTGCCGATCTTCCAGTGCGAGTTCAGCGGCAACGAATCAGAAGAGGATTTCAAGTGGTCCACGCATCACATCGTCGACGTCAACAACTGGCGCAGGATCAGGCAACCGAAGATCAGCCTGTATTTCGACAACCCCCGGACTGGCGGCGGAGCGGACAAGGACGGGGCCATCGTGAGTCTTGAGACACTGATGGCCGAGATCGAAAACCTCAACGGAGTGAGCGATGGCTTCATCGAGATCACCAATTATCGCGACGAGGTGATCGAAGTGCTGTCGCCGGAAGAAGGGCGCTACGTGCTGATCCAAAACCGTCAGCATGAAGAGCTGATGGAACGCGCCGGGGTGGTGGCAGCCGTGGAGACGTTCACCACCGGCTGACGACCGACCGCTGTTGTGGAGCCGAGCCTATGCTCGGCTGATTTTCCCCGCCTACAGCAGCCGAGCATGGCTCGGCTCTACAGGAATTCCCGGCCCCCGACGGTGATCAGATCACCGTCAGGTTGGCATACGCCATCACCAGCCACTTGCTGCCGGCTTCGATGAATTCCACCTGCACGCGGGCGTGCTGGCCGCTGCCTTCATAGTCGGTGACCATGCCTTCGCCGAACTTGGGATGGTTGACCATCGCGCCCAGCTTGAGCGGCGGTGCTTCCAGCGCCGCATGGCCCATCACCCGGTTGGCGCCCAGCGAGGTGCCGCGCGAGACCTGCACCTTGGGGCGCACTTCGTTCACCAGCTCACGCGGGATCTCGCGCAGGAAACGCGAGGGCACGTTGTAGTTGTCCTGGCCATGGATGCGACGCGATTCGGCGTAGCAGAGCACCAGCTTCTGGCGCGCGCGCGTGATGCCCACGTAGGCCAGGCGACGCTCTTCTTCCAGCCGGCCGCTTTCTTCCAGCGAACGTGCACTCGGGAACAGGCCGTCTTCCATGCCGGCCAGGAACACCAGCGGGAATTCCAGGCCCTTGGCGGCGTGCAGCGTCATCAACTGCACGCCCTCTTCGCCGGCCTGGGCCTGGCCTTCGCCAGCCTCCAGCGAGGCGTAGGCGAGGAAGGCGACCAGCTCGCTCATGTCCTGGGTCTCTTCGACGTCATCCTCGCGACGCACGAAGCGCGAGGCCACCGAGACCAGTTCGTCCAGGTTGTCCGCGCGCGATTCCGAATCCAGCGCGTTGCGGCTTTCCTTGGACCAGTGCTCGCGCAGGCCCGAGCGCATCAGCACGTGGTCGATGCGTTCGGCCAGGGTCATCGTGTCCGCTTCGGCCTGGAGCTGATTGACCAGCACCAGGAAGCCGGCCAGCGCGTTGCGTGCGCGTGCGGCCAGCGCATTTCCCTGGGTGGTCAGCATGGTCGCTTCCCACAGCGAGATCGCCTGGGCGCGCGCCAACCGGCGCACTTCATCCAGGGTGCGGTCGCCGATGCCACGCGTTGGCGTGTTGACCGCGCGTTCGAAGGCGGCGTCATCGTTGCGGTTGGTCATCAACCGCAGGTATGCCAGCGCGTCCTTGATTTCGGCACGCTCGAAGAAGCGCATGCCGCCATACACGCGGTACGGCACCTGCTCGGAGAGCAGCGCTTCTTCGAACGCACGCGACTGCGCGTTGCTGCGGTAGAGCACGGCCACATCGCCGTAGCTGCCGCCGTCGCGCACCCACTGGCGCGCCCGCTCGACCACGTAACGCGCCTCATCCATTTCGTTGTAGGCCGCGTAAAGATCGATCGGATCACCGTCGCCGCTGTCGGTCCACAACTCCTTGCCGATGCGGTCCGGGTTGTGCGCGATCACCGCATTGGCTGCGCCGAGGATGTTGGCGGTGGAGCGGTAGTTCTGCTCCAGGCGCACGGTCTGCGCACCCGGGAAATCCTTCAGGAAGCGCTGGACGTTCTCGACCTTGGCGCCGCGCCAGCCGTAGATGGCCTGGTCGTCGTCGCCGACCACGAACACGTGGCCGCTGTCGCCGGCCAGCACGCGCACGAAGGCGTACTGGATGGCGTTGGTGTCCTGGAACTCGTCCACCAGGATTTCGCGGAAGCGCGAACGGTAGTGGGCCAGCAGGGCCGGGTTGTCGCGCAGCAGTTCATGCGCGCGCAGCAGCAGCTCGGCGAAATCGACCAGGCCGGCACGGTCGCAGCGTTCCTGGTAGGCCGCGTAGGCCTGGCGCATGGTCTCCAGCCACGCATCATGCGGCTCGGGCTGGATGTGCTGTGGGCGGCGGCCCTCGTCCTTCTGCTCGTTGATCCACCAGGCGATCTGCTTCGGCGGGAACTTGCCGTCGTCGATCTCCAGCTGCTGGACCACGCGCTTGACCAGCCGCAGTTGGTCGTCCGAGTCCATCACCTGGAAGCTGTCGGGCAGCTTGGCGTCCTGGTAATGCAGGCGCAGCAGGCGGTGGGCCAGGCCGTGGAAGGTGCCGATCCAGGCGCCGCGGCTGCCCTGCGGCAGCTGCAGGTCGATGCGGTGACGCATCTCCCCGGCGGCCTTGTTGGTGAAGGTCACCGCAAAAATGCCATGGGTCGGCACGCCGCAGACTTCATTGAGCCAGGCGATGCGGTGGATAAGCACGCGGGTCTTGCCGGAACCGGCACCGGCAAGCACCAGATGGTGGCCGGGCGGGGCGGACACAGCTTCGCGCTGGGCGGGGTTCAACCCGTCGAGCAAGTGGGAAACATCCATGTCCCCATTTTACGCCCTCCGGGCCGCCCCTGCGTCAGGGCGCGCGTCCGGCCGCTTCCTCGGCAAGCCGTTTGTCCAGGTTGATGCGCCCCTGCTGTGCGTAGCGGCGGCAGGCGCCGGCATCGACCAGCGGAGAGGCCGCGTCGTTCTGCAGACGGGCGAACAGGTCGCTGCCCAGTGGATGCGGCGTTACGTGCACGTCGCAGGGAAGCGCGGCCAAGCGGTCCAGGCCGCGCCGGAAGGCCTCCACCATCCGCGGGTGATCGATATAGCGGTACTGCGCATCGGAGATCGCACTGACGCTGTCGGTGTAAGCGATATCCAGGCATCGCCCAGCGTCGCATGAACGCCAGGTCCAGCTGGTTCCGCCCGGCGTATGGCCCGGGGTGGCGTGGGCAGTCAATGCCAGCGGACCGACGCGGACGACCTCGTCATCGCCGATGGCCCGAACCTGCGCTACCGGTGGAAATGCTGCGCCTTCCTCAAGGTACTGTGGATCATCGCGGTCGCTTCTGCCATTGCGCAGGGTGGCCACGGCAGGGGCCCGCGCCAGCAGCGGTGCACCGGTGGCCGCCTGCAGATGCGCCAGGCCGGCGGCGTGATCGTAATGCTCGTGCGAGTTCAGCAGGTACGTCACGTCGCGCGGGTCGAAGCCCAGTGCGCGGATATTGGCCTCGATCAGCGGGCCAGCCGGTGTCGTGCCGCCATCGATGAGTACATGGCCCTGATCGGACGTCACCAGCACGGCCGCCAGGCCACAGGTGCCCACGTACCACGTATTGCCGAAGATACGCCGTGGCGGGGCACGATCGTTCCATCCCTCCATCACGCTCGCACCCGCCGGACAGGCGGGAATGTCGCCCAGCGCGGTGGCGGCGGCAGCTGCCTCGGCACCCCGAGCGGTCGGAACAGCGCCATCAGCGGGTGCCTGACGATGGCAGGCGGCCAGACCCAGCATGGCGCCCAGCAAGGTGAGTGCGCGCAGCGTGGCCCTCGCAGGGGCAGGGGTGGCGGTCCGGTCGGGGCTGGACGACATGGGCATTTCCCTCTGTGAAACACACGAGCCTAGAGCCGTCTCTGCCCCATCACCAATGCATATTTCGAAAGGGTGGCATGAGGTGGCTCTGCGGCTGGTTGCACGGCCCCGGAAAGGATGTCGCCGTCAGCCCAGGCTGCGTCGGGCGGCCTGTTCGGCCTGCACCCGCAGCTCCGGGATCGCCAGGCTTTCCCACAGGGTGCCGATGCGCAGGCTGCCGACCACCCGGATCGCGGGCTGCGGCTGGCCATGGCCGTCGATCAGGCCGCCCTCCTCCACCGTGGTATCCAGGCCCAGGCCATGCGGGCCCGGGCGGGCATGCCCGTCGGCCAGCAGCTGCCGGATCAGCGGATTGCGCATGGACAGCGCGCGCGTCTCCACCCCGGTGGCGTTGATTACCGCGCCCACGGTCAATGGCGGCAGGCCACCGTCCGGGCTGCGGCCGTGCAGCTGCAGCCCGCTTTCCTGCACCAGCAGCGTGTCCAGGCGGGCGCGGTGGCGCTGCAGCTGGCCACGACGCTCCAGTTCGGCCACCTGGGCGTGCACCGATTCGGCGATGCGGTGTCGGTGTACGTCCCAATAGCGCACCACGTGGCGCAGGAAACGGCGCTGGTCGGCCTCGCTCAAGCTCAGCCACAGCGCCTGGCCCATCGGCCGGACGCGGTCCATCACGCTCTGCCACGGGATGCCCCGCGCCACGGCGGCATCGGCCTGCGCACGCAGCTCCCGCATGCGCTGGCGCAGCGACATCGCCAGCAGCGGCTGCGGATCGAAGGTGACGGATGCGCCATGCGCCTGCGGCAACGGCAGCAACGCATGACGCGAGAGCACGAAAATGCGCCCACGGTGACCGGCGGCGGCGAGGGCGACCACGCTGTCGGCCATGCTCAGGCCCGAGCCGATGATGGCCAGATCGTCATCGCCGGCCAGGACACGCACGCCGTCGTAATCCCAGGCCTCCACCGCCTGCGCGGGCGGCAATGCGTCGGCACCGGGCACCGGCAGCGGGCGCATGCTGTTGCCGCAGGCCAGCACCACGCGCTGGGCGCTCCAGGTCACGTCGTCATCGAGCCGCAGCTGCACGCCCTGTGCGTGGGGAACCAGCGCGAAGACCGGCTGTTCGACCACCTCCAGCACCGCCACGCTGCGTTCGCGCGCCTGTTCCAGGCGCTGGCGCAGGTAGGCAGCGTAATGGCGGCGCGGCACGAACTGTTCGGCCAGCACCTCGCGCGGCACATCGGCGATCGCCTCGCTGTCGATCAGGTAATCGAGAAAATCCGCGGGCTGGTCCGGCAGCCCGCTCATTTTGCCGGCCGGCACGTTGAGCAGATGCTCGGGCCACGGGGTGGCGTAGGCGATGCCTTCGGCCAGCACCGAGGCCGGCTCGAACAGCACGATGCGTGACGGCCGCTCGGCATGGCGCAGCGCCTGCAGTGCGACAAGGACGCCGGCAGCGCCGCCGCCGACGATGGCCAGATCACACTGGCGATGGGTATCGGACGCAGTCATGCCCCGATTGTAGGCGATGCACGTGGACCGGCCGTCCACGTGCGTCACAGCGGACTACATCAAGGCATCGGCCAGCCGCGCGATGCCTTCGCGGCTGCGCTTCCAGGCCGGACGTTGGCGCCACGTCGCCAGATCCAGCTGGCGCGACTGCTCCAGATAGTCCGCTTCGATCTGCGCCAGCTGGCGCACCATGCCGGCGTCGTAGCAGAGCATGCCGATCTCGGCATTGAGCGCGAACGAGCGGATATCAAGATTGATCGAGCCGACCAGCGCGATATCTTCATCGACGGTCAGGTGCTTGGCGTGCAGGAAGTTCGGCGCATACAGCGCGATGCGCACGCCACTGCGCAGCAGCTCGTCGTAGTAGGCCTCCTGCGCCCAGGAGGTCAGCCGCTGGTTGGTGCTGGCCGACAGGATCAGCTGCACCTGCACGCCGGACAGCGCAGCGATGCGCAGCGCGCTCAAGGTCGCTTCGTCGGGCACGAAATAGGGCGTGACCAGCACGATCCGCCGCCGGGCCAGATGGATCAGCGCGTTCACCGCATCACGCGCGTTGCTGAAGGGATACGCCGGGCCGCTGGGCAGCAGCTGGGTCGGGACATCGGCTGAGCACACCGGCACTGCGGTCAACACATCCAGGCGCTGTCCGGTTTCCATGTACCAGTCGCTGGCGAACACGGCCTCCAGATGGGCGACTACGGGCCCACGCACGCGCGCGACCAGTTCCTTGTTCGGGAACCCGGCCACGAACTGCGCCCGCGCCAGGTTCTGCGAGCCGATGTAACCGACGCGGTTGTCGATCACCGCGATCTTGCGGTGGTTGCGCAGGTCCATGCGGCCACTGCGGCGCCAGCGCAGGCCACCGGGCAACATCGCGCGCACATCCACACCGATCGCCTGCAGGCGGTGGCGATAGTGGCGCAGCCCGCGCTTGGCGCCGACAGCATCCAGCAGCAACCGGCAGTGCACGCCACGCGCCGCGGCGCGCTGCAGTGCCTGCACGATGGCCTCACCGACCGCATCGTCGAACATCAGGTAGTACAGCAGGTGGACGCGTTCGCGCGCCTGGTCGATGTCTTCGATCAGCGCCTGCAGCGAAGCGTCGTAGTTGTTGAGCAGATCCACCGCGTTGCCGTGGATGGGCATGAAATCGCCCTGGCGCTCGATCAGCGGCACGATCTCGGCGGTGGCGGTATCCGGCGCGGGCGTCCAGCGCAGCGGCGGCTGCAGGGCCTGTTCCTCGCGGATCACCTGGGACGCCTCGGCCTGGCGCTGCACGCGCTGGCGCGACAGCCAGGGGTGGCCGAACAGCAGGTACAGCGGCAGCCCGAGCAGCGGCACGAAGCCGACCAGCAGCAGCCAGCTGCGCGCGGCACCGGGCGTGGTGCGGCTGGGAATCCAGAACAGCGCGGCCAGCCGGATCAGCCAATCCAGCATCAACAACCACGAACCCAGCAGCCACTCGAACAGCATCGCGTCGCCCGTCGGGAGGGGAACCGCATTCTGCCATGGGTCGCTGCATGCAACCGCTCATGCCGGGTGCGGGCCCGGGCGCGGCCCATGAAAAAACCCGCCACGAGGGGCGGGTTTTTTCGGGAAGCTCAAGCATCCTCGCGGATTACTTGATCTTGCCTTCCTTGTACAGGACGTGCTTGCGCACGACCGGATCGTACTTCAGGAATTCCATCTTCCCGGGGGTGTTCTTCTTGTTCTTGTCCGTCGTGTAGAAGTGGCCAGTGTTGGCCGTCGAAATCAGACGGATCTTATCGCGCTTGCCTGCCATGATCGTTTACTCCTCAGACCTTTTCGCCGCGCGAACGCAGCTCAGCCAGAACGGAGTCGATGCCGTTCTTGTCGATGGTGCGCAGGGCATGCGCGGAAACACGAAGCTTGACCCAGCGGTTCTCGCTGGCAACCCAGAAGCGGCGCTCGTGCAGGTTGGGCAGGAAACGACGACGGGTCTTGTTGTTGGCGTGCGAGACGTTGTTACCCGTCTGCACTCGCTTGCCGGAAACTTGGCATACGCGGGACATTGCGCACCTCGATAAAGTAGTTGTCAGCCCATAGCCCGGGCGACGGCGGCCTCGGCGGTTTCCCGCCACACGTCATGAGAATCAAAGGGTTACGCTGTCGAGGGCGGGCCGGATGACGTGTTCCCGGCCACCGATCCAAAGGTTTTTGGACACAGCGAGCCGCGCATTATGCCCGCTCCGGGGGCCTGCGGCAAGCCGGCCTGGCCCAAGCGCGCCATCCCGGCCCCGTGACAGCCGCTCCGCTAGGCTGCCCGGGCCTGCAACGCGGATGTGACGATGACGACCCCAGCCCCTTTACTGCCCTTCGCCTTCAGCCTTTCATGAAGCTGCTCGCCCTGACCTACGGCACCGAAGGCGACACCCGCCCGCTGGTGATGCTCTGTCATGGGCTGATCGGCGCCGGCCATGAGGTGCTTCTGCTGGCCGAGCGCGGCACGCTGGATACCGCGCGCCAGCTGGGCGTCCCGCATGCCGCGCTGGAGGGCGACATCCATGACGAGGTGGTGGCGCTGGTGTCGCGCGGCAACGCCCGCCTTGCGGCCTCGCGGGGTCTGGCGCGGATGGCGCAACGGCACGTGCCCGGCTGGATGCGCCAGGCCGACGCGGCGGCCGCCGGGTGCGATGCGGTGCTGACCGGCGGGCTGGCCGCGTTCGTGGGCCTGGCCGTGGCCGAACACCATGGGCTGCCGGTGATCGGCACCGGGATGATTCCGCTGACCCCGACCGCCGGCTTCCCCTCTCCGTTCCTGCCACGGCTGCGCCTGCCCGGCGCGCTCAATCGCCTCAGCTACACCTTGGTCAACCAGGCGGTATGGCGCACCTTCCGCGGTCCGATCAACGCCGCGCGACGGGCATTGGGCATGCCGGGGCGCGCCTCGCCCTGGCGGGATCTGCCGATGCTGTACGGCATCTCGCCCAGCCTGCTGCCCCCGCCGCCGGACTGGCCCGCCAACCACAGGATCTGCGGCCAGTGGCGAGCACCGGAGCACGGCTGGCAGCCGCCGCCGGCCCTGCAGGCCTTCCTGGACGCCGGCCCCCCGCCGGTCTACCTCGGGTTCGGCAGCATGACCGGCTTCGATCGCGACCAGGTGCTGCCCGCGCTGCTGGCGGCCCTGGCGCCGCGGCGGGTACTGCTGTTCCCGGGCTGGGCCGGGCTGCCCAGCGCCCCGCTTCCGCCAAACGTGTTCGTGCTCGGGCCGACCCCGCACGAAGCCCTGTTCCCGCGCTGCTCGCTCGTCATCCACCACGGTGGCAGCGGCACCACGCACTCGGCCTGCCGGGCCGGGGTGCCGTCGCTGGTGATGCCGTTCGCCGCGGATCAGTTCTTCTGGGCGGACCGGTTGCAGCAGTTGGGCGTGGCACCGGCGGCGCTGTCGCCGAAGCGGTTGGACGCCGGGACACTGAGGCGGGCCATCGCGTTCGCCGAACGTGCCGATACCCGTGCCCGCGCCGCCGCGCTGGGTCACGCGATGACTGCCGAGAACGGCGTCAGCACTGGCGTCGCTGCCATCGAGGCGTGGTTGTCACCTCGATAGCAGCGGCCACGGCGCACACGGATTTTTCTGTGCCGCCTGAAGAATCACCCGATCAACGGTCGGGTGCTACCCCATCGATGAAGAGTTACCCGATCACCCGTGCCGCCTCATCCTTTCCGATGCAGCCAGCGATACAGCACCGGCAGCACCAGCAAGGTCAGCAGCGTGGAGGAGACGATGCCGCCGATCACCACGGTCGCCAGCGGACGCTGCACCTCCGAGCCGGCGCCGACGTTGAAGGCCATCGGCACGAAGCCCAGCGAGGCCACCAATGCGGTCATCAGCACCGGGCGCAGACGGCCCAAGGCACCCTCGCGTACCGCCTGCGGCAATGGCATCCCCTGCTCGCGCAGGCTGCGCACGAAGCTGATCATCACCAGGCCGTTGAGCACCGCCACGCCGGATAGTGCGATGAAGCCGACACCGGCCGAGATCGACAGCGGAATGCCGCGCAGCGCCAACGCCAGCACGCCACCGGTAAGCGCCAGCGGCACGCCGCTGAACACGATCGCCGCATCCTTGACCGAGCCGAACGCCCAGAACAGCAGCGCGAAGATGATCGCCAGCGTCACCGGCACCACGATGGACAGGCGCTGGCTGGCCGAGATCAGCTGCTCGAAACTGCCGCCGTACTCGATCCAGTAGCCGTTGGGCACCTGCACATCGCGCCCGATCGCCTGCTGCAGATCACCGACAAATCCACCAAGGTCGCGGTCACGCACGTTGGCGGTGACCACGATCCGGCGTTTGCCGTTCTCGCGGTTGATCTGGTTCGGCCCTTCGCTGTTGCTCAGCGTCGCCAGCTCGCGCAGCGGCACCGTGCGCGCACTGCCACTGGTCCAGCTGCCGGTGCGGCTGGACTCGTCGGCGTCATCGGCCAGCGCCGTCTCCAACGACACCGGCAGGTCCGCCAGCGCGGCCGGGTCCTGGCGCAGCGCTTCGGGCAGGCGCACCACGATATCGAAGCGGCGATCGCCTTCGAACAGCTGCCCTGCCACCTGGCCACCCACCGCGGTGGCCACGGTCGACTGCACCTGGCCCGGGTTCAAGCCATACCCGGCCAACGCGGTGCGGTTGGGGGTAACGGTCAGCAGTGGCAGACCGCTCGTCTCTTCTACCCGCACGTCGGCCGCACCCGGCACGCTGCCGGCCACCGCCGCGATGCGCTTGCCGACCGACAGCAGCGTGTCCAGATCATCGCCGAACAGCATCACCGCCACGTCGGCACGCACGCCGGAAATCAACTCGTTCGTGCGCATCTGGATCGGCTGGGTGAACTCGTAGTTGTTACCGGGCAACTGCTCGACCGCGTCTTCCAGTTCGGCCAGCAGCGCCGCACGTGTCTTGCGCGGATCCGGCCAAGCCTTGCGCGGCTTCATCATGATGAAGGTATCGGCGACCGAGGGCGGCATCGGATCAGAGGCGACTTCCGGCGTGCCGATCTTGGAGAACACCTTGTCCACCTCGGCGAACTGCACCAGCCGGTTCTCGATCTGCTTCTGCATCTCGATGGACTGGGTGAGGCTGGTGCCGGGGATGCGCATGGCGTGCATCGCGACATCGCCTTCGTCCAGGTTCGGCACGAACTCGCTGCCCAGCCGCGTCGCCAGCAGGCCACACCCGACCACCAGCACCAGCGCACCGGCCACCATCCAGCGGCCGCGTCGCAGGGCGAAGCCCAGCATCGGTTCGTAGCGCCGACGCACCCAGGCCATCAGGCGGTTTTCCTTCTCCTGCACACGGCCACCGAGGAACAGCGCGATCGCGGCGGGCACGAAGGTCAGTGCCAGCACCATCGCACCGGTCAGGGCCAGCACCACGGTGATCGCCATCGGGTGGAACATTTTTCCTTCCACGCCGGTGAGCGCGAAGATCGGCAGATACACCGCGGTGATGATGCCCAGCCCGAACAGGCTCGGGCGGATCACTTCGGCGGTGGCGCTGGCGGTTTCGGCGAAGCGTTCTTCGCGGGTCATGTCGCGGCCGAGCAGGTGCTGGCGTTCGCCGAAGCGGCGCAGGCAGTTCTCGATGATGATCACCGCACCATCGACGATCAGGCCGAAGTCCAGCGCGCCCAGGCTCATCAGATTGGCCGACACACCGCCCCGGGCCATGCCGGTCAGCGTGAACAGCATCGCCAGTGGAATCACCGCCGCGGTGATCAACGCCGCACGGAAATTGCCGAGCAGCAGGAACAGCACCACGATCACCAGCAGGGCGCCTTCGATCAGGTTCTTGGCGACGGTCTCGATGGTGCGGTCGACCAGCGCGGTGCGGTCGTAGCTGGCGGTGACAGTAACGCCCTCGGGCAGGCTGGCCTGCGCCTGCTGCAGGCGCGCGGCCGCGGCCTGGGCAACATCCCGGCTGTTGGCGCCGATCAGCATCACCACCGTGCCCATCACCACTTCATGGCCATTCTGGGTGGCCGCGCCGCTGCGCAGTTCCGGGCCGTCCTGCACCTGGGCCACATCGTGCACGTGGATCGGCACGCCTTCGCGGCGGGCCAGCACGATGTTGCCGATCTCCTCCAGGTTGGCGACCTGCCCGGGGATGCGCACCAGGAACTGCTGGCCATTGCGTTCGATGTAGCCGGCGCCGACGTTCTGGTTGTTGGTTTCCACCGCCTGCGCCACGTCCTCCAAGGTAAAGCCCAGCGCGCGCAGGCGTGCCGGATCCGGGGTGATGTGCACCTGACGCTGGAAGCCACCGATGGTGTTGACCTCGGTCACCCCAGGCACGTTGCGCAGCTGCGGCCGGATCACCCAGTCCTGCAGGGTGCGCAGGTCGGTGGCGGTGTAGGGCGTGCCATCGGCCTTGCGCGCCTTGGGATCGGCATCGATGGTGTACATGAAGATCTCGCCGAGGCCGGTGGAGATCGGCCCCAGCTGCGGATCCAGTCCCTCGGGGATCTGCGATTTGACCTGCTGCAGGCGCTCGGCGACCTGCTGCCGGGCGAAGTAGATATCGGTGCCGTCCTTGAACACCACGGTCACCTGCGAGAGGCCGTAGCGTGACAGCGAACGGGCCTGCTCCATCGCCGGCAGGCCGGCCATCACCGTTTCCACCGGATAGGTGATGCGCTGTTCGGTCTCCAGCGGCGAGTAGCCCGGCGCGGCGGTGTTGATCTGCACCTGGACGTTGGTGATGTCCGGGGTGGCGTCGATCGGCAGCTTGGTGAAACTCCAGCTGCCGAGCGCGATCAGCACCAGGGTCAGGGCCATCATCAACCAGCGATGGGCGATGGCAGCGCGGATGATGCGCTCAAGCATGACGGCGCCCTCCGGATGCGGGGCGTGGCGAGGCGTCAATGTTCATGCGATGCCCCCGCCTTGCCGATGTCGGCCTTGACCACGTAGCTCTGCTCGACGACCACCTCTTCGCCGAGGGTCAGGCCATCGAGCACTTCCACCTTGCCGGCATCGCGTGCACCCAGCGTCACCGCGCGTGCGGTGTAGTTCTCGCCTTCGCGCACGAACACCACATCCTTGCCGTCCATCGTCTGCAGGGCGCTCAGCGGCACCACCTGCGCCGCCGGCGTGGTAGCGACCACGATGCGGGCCTTGACCGCGGCACCGGGCCGCCATTGGCCGTCGTCGTTGCGCAGCGTGGCACGGGCGACCGTGCTCTGGCTGGCGGTGGCGGTACCGGGCAGCACGCGCTCCAGCGTGGTGGCCTGGCTGACGCCGTCGGTCATCCGCGACACCGTGACCGGCACGCCGGCGGTGATGTGCTGGGTGTCGTTGCCGAAGATATGCAGGTCCACCCACAACGTGGACAGATCACCGATCTCGAACAAGGGCGTGCCCTCGCCGGCCACGCCGCCGACCTGGGCCTGGCGCGCGAGCACCACGCCACCGATCGGTGCGGTCACGGTGTAGGTGGTGAGGCTCAGGTTGCTCTCGATGCTGGCCAGCACCTGGCCGGCGCGCACGCGGTCGCCGACATTGGCGCGCAGCGAGCGGATTGGCCCGGGGAAGCGCGCCATCACCTGCGCGACACGGCCATCGACCGGCGTCAGCAGGCCCTGCACGTCGTGCTCGTCGGCGATGGTGCCGGCCACCACCGGCGCCACCCGGATGCCGGCCTGTTCGGCCATCGCGGCGGCGATGGTGGTGCTTTCCGGTGCGTCATGATCGTCATGATCATCGTCATGCCCGGCCTCGCCATGGCCGGCGTCCGTCGCAGCGGCCTTGGTCGGCGCTGCCGCGGGGTCACTGCTGCCGCAGCCGGTGAGCGCCATCAGCGCGATCAACAGGCTGCCGGCCAGCACGGTACGGGTCAGGGAAGCGGTCATCGGCGGTCCTCCGCGGACACGGTGTCGGTGGCGGCGACCATGCTCTGGCCGGTCAGCCGCTGGATTTCAATGAGGGCGGTCTGTGCGGCGATGGCCGCTTCCAGCTGGCGCTGGCGTGCTTCGATCCGCATCGCCTGCAGCTGGGCCCATTCCATGTAGCTGATCGCGCCGGCACGCCAGGCCTTCTCGGCGGCATTCTCGGCGCGCTTGAGCTGGGGCAGGACGTCGCGCGCCATGCGCGTGACTTCCAATCGCGAGGTCAGGTAGCGGCCATGCGCTTCAGCGAGCGTGGCGTACAGCTGCAGCGCGCGCGCCTCGCGCTCCACGCTGTTGAGCGCCAGCTCGGCCTCGGCCGCGCGGATCTCCGGCTCGGCGCGGCGCACGCTGCCCAGCGGCAGGCTGAAACCAGCCACCAGCGAGGTATCGCGGGTATCGCGGCTGTTGCGCACGCCCACCTGCCAGCTGACGTCGGGCCGTGCTTCGGTTCGGGCCAGCTGCACCTGCGCTTCGCGGATGCGGCGCTCGCCAGCCAGCACCGCCAGTTCCGGCGTGCGCTGGAGTTCGTCGGCGAGCACGGCAAAGTCCTGCAGCGCGGGCAGCTGCATCGGGTCGCCACTCACCACGTCGAAGCCAGGATCACGCTGGCGCCACAACGCCGACAGTGCCGCACGCGCGGACTGATCCATCTGCATGGCGCGATCGCGGTCCAGCTCAGCCTGGGCCAGCATCGCCTGGGCCGTCATCAGCACTGACTCCGGCGAAGCACCGGCCTGCAGGCGCAGCCGCGCGGCGGCCACCGCGCGCCTGCGCTGTTCGATATCGGTCTCGGCGATGCGCAGCTGCTGGCGCGCGTCGGTCACCGCCAGGTAGCGGCGGGCGACCTCGGCCATCAGGTCCAGCCGCGCGGTTTCGCGTTGCGGGGCGAGGCTGTCGAGGTTGGCCTGGGCTACGGCGCGGCGGGCATCCAGCTTGCCGCCCCGCTCCAGCACGCCGGCCAGGGTGACGGTGACCTCGGCGGCATCGACGCCGCGGGCCTCGCCGGTGCCGAGCGCGTTCTCCAGTTCCACGCCCACGGTCAACGGCGGCGACAGGCCGGCCGCGTCACGGCGGGCTTCCCACACCGGGCGCTGGGCCTGCGCCAGGCGCAGGTCGGGGTGGTACTGGGCGACGCGCGCGATGGCGTCGTCGAGGGTCAACGGTGCAGCAGGTGTCGTGCCCTGTGCGTACACGCACGGCACGAACGCAATGGCAGCCAACGCTGCCAGACGCATCCACATGGGAGTCTCCAGAAAACAATCAGATGGCAAACGGCGGCACGCGGCCGCAGGGCATCAGATCGCTATCGGAGGACGCAGCAGGTTCTCGGGCGGCTGGGTGCGCAGTTGCGCGACCAACCCGGCAGGGACGCCGTGGCTGGGGGCGGCGGGCAGGCTCCAGGCCATCGCGGCCATCGGCAGCACGCCGCCGTGGCCATGGCAGTGGCCGCAATGCACCAGGGCATGCAGCCAGTCTTCGTTGCCGTCGTCGTCGCTGGAGGCGGTGCCGGCGGTGTCATCGCTGCCATGCAGCTCGCTGCTGTCGGCATGCACGCTCAGGTGGATATCGGCCAGGGCCGAGGCCAGCGAACTGCCGAACACGCCCACACCGACCACCACCAGCATCAGCAGGCGGAGCAGCAGGGACGGACGCGGGCGGGCACGACGGAACATGGCCCGCAGGGTAGCCGGGCGTGAAGCCGTTACACAATCGCAGGCCGGCAGCTTGGTTCACGTTGGCGGGGCCGGCGCGACGGCCGGCCCCCGCGCACCTCAGCTGGCGGCGGCCTTGCGCTGGGCGATGAAGGCCTGGATCTGCGCCTCCAGCACCGGCAGCGGCACCGAGCCCTGGCTCAGCACGGCGTCGTGGAAGGCCTTGACGTCGAAGCGGTCACCCAGCTCCTTCTCGGCCTGCGCACGCAGGCGCACGATCGCGATCTCACCGAGCTTGTAGCTCAGCGCCTGGCCCGGCCAGGAGATGTAGCGGTCCACTTCGGTGGTCACTTCATGCTCGCTCAGCGCGGTGTGGTCGCGCAGGTAGGACAGCGCCTGCTCGCGGGTCCAGCCCTTGTGGTGCACGCCGGTATCGATCACCAGGCGCGCGGCACGCCACATCTCGTAGGTGAGGCGGCCGAAATCCTCGTACGGGGTTTCGTAGATGCCCATCTCCACGCCGAGCTTCTCGCAGTACAGGCCCCACCCTTCGCCGTAGGCGGAGATGTAGTTGTTGCGGCGGAACGCGGGCTGCTCGCCCTGCTCGGCCGCCAGCGCGCCCTGCAGGGCGTGGCCCGGATCGGACTCGTGCAGGGTCAGCGCCGGCAGGTTGTACAGCGGCCGCGCCGGCAGGTTGTAGGTGTTGAGCCAGTAGGTGCCCATGCCACCGCGGCCGGCGGTCCAGAACGGGGCGATATCCGGCGGTACCGGCACGATGGTGAAGCGCGCGCGCGGCAGGGTCATGTACTTGCCGATCACGCCATCCACGCGCTTGGAGATCCACGCCGCGCGGTGCAGCAGCTCGTCCGGGGTCTTGGCATAGAACTGCGGATCGGTGCGCAGGAAGGTCAGGAACTCGGCGAAGCTGCCCTTGAACTCGACCTGCTTGATGATGCCGTCCATCTCGGCCTGGATGCGCGCCACTTCCTTCAGGCCGATCTCGTGGATCTGCTGCGGGGTCAGGTCCAACGTGGTGTATTCGTGGATCTGCTGCTTGTAGTACGCCTTGCCGCCGGGCATCGCTTCGGCGGCCAGGGTGGTGCGCGCCTGCGGCACGTACTCGCTGACGAAGAAGGTGCGCAGCTTGGCGAAGGCCGGCACCACGCTGCCGCCGATGGCCTGGCGGGCTTGCTCCTGCAGCTGTGCCTGCTCGGCGGCCGGGATGCTGGCCGGCAGCTTCTTGAACGGCGCGTACAGCGGCGACTGGGTCGGATCCTTCAGTTCGGAGACCGTGGCGATGGACACCTCGCGGCCATCGAGCACCGCGCGCGGCACGCTGAAGCCACGCTTGAGGCCGGCACGCATGTTGTCGGTCTGCTGGTCGAAGTAGCGCGGCACATCGTTCAGGCGCGCGATGTAGTTGCGGTAGTCCTGCGCGGTCTTCATCTCGCGCCGGGCCATGAAGGACAGGTTGGACCAGAACGAGGAGTCCGCGTTGAACGGCATTTCGTAGGCGCGCAGGCGCACATCGGCGGCCAGGTTGAACACTTGGTCGCGGTAGATCGCGTAGTTGATGCGGTTCTCGGCCGAGAGCGCCTGGGTGTCGACCTTGTCCAGCTGGGCCAGCACGTCGTCCCAGACCTTCAGCCGGCCCTGCTGCGCGGCCGCGCCGACATCGGGCATGCGGGTGGCGTTGGCCGGGCCGTCGCCGTCTTCGCTGGCCTCACCGCCACCGGCTTCGCGCCAGGCCCATTCCTTCTCGTAGATGGCGCGGAACTGCGCATCGGCGGGGCTTTCAGTGGCCAGGCTGGCCGGGGCGGCGGCCGGGGCAGCTGGAGGCGCGGCCAGGGCGGCGCCGGCAGGAAGGGCCAGGGCGAGCAGCAGCGCAGCAACGAGCGGTGATTTCACGATCAGGGTTCCCGGGGGACGGCAAACCCCGATCATGGCACCGGGCGAAGGGGCCGCGCATGGATCAAAGGTCCTGCCCGCGTCGCGGGCCCCCGTTACGACCCCGGCCCCCATCCGACGTTCACCCCGTCCGGTAGCCACCGACCGTTGGTCGGTCGGCACGCCCTCAATGCGCCGCCTTGTCCCGCTTCCACCCACGATGGTCGATATCCAGCTTCAGGCTGTACAGCGCGGTGAACGCCGGGAACAGGTTCTGCAGCACGCCCACCGAGTCCTGCTTGGCCGAGAACAGGAAGTAGCTCAGCGTCATCAGGCTGCCGACCACGCTCATGTACCAGAACAGGCGCGGGATCACCGGCTTTCCAGCACGGCGCGAGGCGATGAACTGGACCAGCCAGCGGCCACCGAACATCAGCGCGCCGGTGTAGCCGATCAACTTCCAGCCGGTGACGTGCAGGCCGGTCCAGTAAAGCCACGTCAGTGGCTGGTCGAGCCAGTGCAGTTCCATCAGCGCTCTTCCACGGCGGTGCGCTTGCTGCGCGTGATCAGCCAGGCTACGCCGCGCAGGTCGCGGATGCCGACCAGCGCGCGGCCCAGGTTGTTGTACTTGGACACACCCGCGGTGCGGTGCCGATGGTTGACCGGCACGCTGGTGGTCTTCCAGCCGGCCCGCTGCATCAGCGCAGGCAGGTAGCGGTGCATGTGGTCGAAGTACGGCAGCTCCAGGAACGCCGCACGCTCGAACAGCTTGATGCCGCAGCCGGTATCGGGGGTATCGTCGTGCAGCATGCGCGCGCGGATCGCATTGGCCCACTTGCTGGCCCAGCGCTTGCTGCCCGAATCCTGGCGGTTCACACGCCACCCGGCGAACAGCTTGACCTCGGTGGCGGCCGCCGCGCGCGCGGCGAGCAGCTTGGGGATGTCGGCCGGATCGTTCTGGCCGTCACCGTCCAGGGTGGCGATCCACGGCGCGCGGGCGTGCTTGACGCCGTTGCGCACCGCGGTGCTCTGCCCGCTCTGGGTAACGTGGTGCAGTACCCGCAGCTCGGGCGTGGTGGCCTTCAGGGCCTGCAGGACCGCCAGGGTGTCGTCGCGCGAGTGGTCGTCGATGTAGACGATTTCGAAATCGACCTGCCCGCGCAGCGCGGTGGTGATCTCGTTGATCAGGGGCGTGACGTTGTCGCGTTCATTGAAGACCGGGACGACGACCGACAACTGGGGTTGGCTCATGGTCGGGCTCTGCGAATGGCCAGGATCGAAAAAGAGCGCGCATTTTCCGCACCCGAGGTTATCCGAAGATGAATCGAGGCGTGTGTGTCAGGCGTGATCCCCGAAATAATCCCGGCACCAGGCCACCACCGGCGGCAGACCGCGCTCGATCGGCATCACCGGCTCGTAGCCGAAAGCGTCATGCGCCCGCGTGGTATCGGCCATCGTGCGGACCATGTCGCCGGGCTGCATCGGCTTGTAGACCTTCTGCGCCGGGCGTCCGGCGGCGGACTCGATGACCCCGATGAAATGCTCCAGTTCGATCGGCGTGTGGTTGCCGAGGTTGAACACCCGGTGCGGCACCGTGTCGCTGGACGGATGCGCCAGCGCGCCGAGGATGCCATCCACGATGTCGGAGACATGTGTGAAGTCGCGCTGCATTTTTCCGTCGTTGAACACGTCGATCGGGCGGCCGGCCAGGACCGCGCGCGAGAACAGCAGCGGCGCCATGTCCGGGCGGCCCCACGGGCCGTACACGGTGAAGAAGCGCAGGCCGGTGGCATGCAGGCCGAACAGCTGGGCGTAGGTGTAGGCCATCAGCTCGTTGGCGGCCTTGGTCGCGGCGTACAGCGAGCGCGGCTTGTCGATGCGCTGGTCTTCGGAGAACGGCGGGGTGGCCGAATCGCCGTACACCGAGCTGCTCGAGGCATACACCAGATGGGCCACGCCGCGGTGGCGGCACAGCTCCAGCATGTTGACGAAGCCGGTCAGGTTGCTGTCGACGTAGGCATGCGGGTTTTCCAGCGAGTACCGCACGCCGGCCTGGGCGGCCAGGTGGATGACCCGGGTCGGCTGCACCTCGTCGAACAGCGCGGCCAGGCCGTCGCGGTCGGTCAGGTCGAGCACGCGGATATCGGCCTGCGGGCACAGCGCAGCCACGCGATCGCGCTTGATCTGCGGATCGTAGTAGTCGTTGTAGTTGTCCAGGCCGACGACGCGCTCACCGCGCGCGAGCAGGGCCTTGCAGGTGTTGGCGCCGATGAAGCCGGCAGCGCCGGTCACGAGAATGGTCATGGGGTCCGTCCTACTTGCCACGTATCAATACAGTGCTTTCCCGGGACGCCCGCGTGGCGTTGCACACGTCCCGGTGGTCCGCTTCACCAGAGGCTGAGCGGCGCTTCCTTGGCCAGGGTGGCCTTGCGTTCCTTGCTGAAATCCCACCACGGCCGCGGCGCTTCGCCCTGCATGAAACGCAGCACCGACAGGAATACATCGATCACGCAGGGGTCGTGCATCACCCCCGTGCGCAGGCACAGCTGCGCGTACATGTCATAGGCATCGCGACCGCGCAGATGCGCTGGCACGCGGATGCCGATCAGACGGAGATCTTTCTCACAGGCCGGCCCGACATTCGGCAGGTCGGTCAGACGCAACAGATGGTTGCGGTCGACCTTGGTGGGGTTCATTGCTGGGGGGAAATCCTCTGACGCCTGCGGGGGACTCAGCCCTTCTGTGCGCGAAGTCGGTCGAGCACGCCATCCAGCGTGTCCAGGTCGGTGTAATGGATGATCAGCTTGCCCTTGCCGCCGCGGCCGTGGTTGATCGCCACGCGGGCGCCCAGCGACTCGGACAGTTCGGTTTCCAGCGAGGCGATGTCGGCCTGCGGTGCAGCGGCGGAGGGCTTCTTGCGCAACGCGCCGGGCACCTTGCCGGCGGCGAACTGCTGCGCGCGGTGCTCCACTTCGCGTACCGACCAGCCCTGGTCGGCCGCTTCCTGGGCGAGCTTGCTGGCCAGTTCCGGCGCCAGGGTCAGCAGGGCGCGGGCATGGCCCATTTCCAGCCGGCGGGTTTCCAGCAGCAGGCGGATCGCGATCGGCAGCTCCAGCAGGCGCAGCAGGTTGGACACCGCCGCACGCGAGCGGCCCACGGCCTGGGCGGCCTCGGCATGGGTCAGGGCGAACTCGCTGATCAGCCGCTGCAGGGCTTCGGCTTCCTCGAGCGGGTTGAGGTCTTCGCGCTGGATGTTCTCGATCAGCGCCATCGCGATGACGGTGCGGTCTTCCAGCTCGCGCACCACCACCGGCACTTCGTCCAGGCCGGCCAGCTGCGACGCGCGCCAGCGGCGTTCGCCGGCCACGATCTCGAAGCTGTCCGGGCCGAGCTGGCGGACCAGGATCGGCTGGATCACGCCCTGGGCCTTGATCGACTCGGCCAGCTCGGCGAGCTTGGTTTCGTCCATGTCGCGGCGCGGCTGGTATTTGCCCGGCTGCAAATGGCCCACCGGCAGCTTGCGCAGGAGTTCACCCGGCTGCGGTTCGACCACGGCCGCTGCCTGCACCTGTGTCACCGCCCCCTTGGGCCCCAACAGCGCGTCGAGGCCACGGCCGAGGCCGCGTTTCTTGCCGAGGGCAGGCTTGGTGCTCATCAGGCGGTCTCCATGGCCTTGTCGGCCTTCTTGCGTTGGTTGTTGCGACGGATGATCTCGCCGGCCAGGCCGAGATAGGCAACGCCACCGCGCGAGGCACGGTCGTACCCGACGATGCTCTGGCCATGGCTGGGCGCCTCGGCCAGGCGGACGTTGCGCGGCACGATGGTGCGGAACACCTGCTCGCCGAAGTGCTCGGTCAGCTCGGCCGACACGGCATTGGCCAGGTTGTTGCGCACATCGAACATGGTGCGCAGCACGCCCTCGATTTCCAGCGCGGGATTGAGGTTGGCGCGCAGCGCTTCGATGGTTTCCACCAGCGCGCTCAGGCCTTCCAGCGCGTAGTACTCGCACTGCATCGGCACGATCACCGAATCGGCGGCGGCCAGCGCGTTGAGCGTCAGCAGCGACAGCGCCGGCGGGCAGTCGATCAGGATGTAGTCGTATTCGTCGCGGATCGGGGCCAGCGCGCGCTTGAGGCGCTGCTCGCGCTCGCTCTGGTCCATCAGCTGGATCTCGGCGGCGGTCAGGTCGATGTTGCCCGGGAGCAGGTCGAAGCCCTCCGGCGTCTTGACCCGGACCTCGGCCGCGGTGCTTTCGCCCAGCAGCAGATCACAGGTGGAAGCGGCGACTTCGCGCTTGTCCACGCCGCTGCCCATGGTCGCATTGCCTTGGGAATCGAGGTCGACAAGAAGCACGCGCTTGGGTGCAGCAGCCAGGGAGGCGGCCAGATTGACGGCGGTCGTGGTCTTGCCGACGCCACCTTTCTGGTTGGCGATGGCGATGATGCGGGCCATGCGGGTGAGCCTCATCGGCAGGGAGTGGGACTGGTCATTATGCGTATATGGGGCGTGTCATGCACTGTGAGATGCGCGGCAGGCACGCGCCGCAATGCCGCAACGACGCCCACGGGCACGCCGATGGCACCGCACGGGGCCACCGCGGGAGGGCGCCGGGACGACGCTGGGGCGGGCGATGCGGGCGCGGGAGTCACCGGCTCACGGGCCGGTGACCACCACCAGATGGCGCTCGCCGGTCAATCCAGGGACGCTCAACGGCAGCACCTGTTCGACCGACCAACCGGCCGGCAGCTGCGCGATCTCGTCGTGCGGGTACACGCCTTTCATCGCCAGCAGGCGGCCGCCCGGGCGCAACAGGTGCCCACCGACCCGGATGATCCCGGCCAGGGTGTCCATCGCGCGCGCGGTCAGATGGTCATAGGCGGCCGGTTCGGCCAGCGCCTCGGCGCGCGACTCGGCTACGCGGGCGTTGCCCAGGCCCAGCTGGCGCACGGCCTCGCGCATGAAGCGGGCCTTCTTGCCATTGCTTTCGACCAGGGTCACCTGCAGCTGCGGGCGCGCGATCGCCAGCGGGATGCCGGGCAGCCCGGGGCCGGTGCCCAGGTCCGCCAGGGTGCCGCTCTCCAGGTACGGCTGCATCGCCAGCGAATCGAGCAGATGGCGGGTGACCATCTCCAGCGGGTCGCGGATCGCGGTGAGGTTGTAGGTGCGGTTCCAGCGGTCGAGCAGGGTCAGGTAGGTCAGCAGCGGCGGTGCCAGCGCGGCGTCCAGCTGCATGGCGGCCAGGCCGCGCTCAAGCGCGTCGGCCACGCCAGCGGGGAGGATGTGTTCAGTCATGGCACCATTATCGCAGGTCGGTAGAGCCGACCGTTGGTCGGCTGCCTGCGCCCGCACACCCAACCGTTGGCCACGCCCTCGATCTCACACCGCATGCCACGCCAGCGCCGCGCGGAAGTCATCCGCCGCCTGCCACTCATGCAGGTGCCAGCGCTCGGCGGGCCCCAGTTCCGGGTCGCACCAGGCCAGGTGCAGGCCTCCGTCGATGCCGGGGGCCAGCTGCAGCCGATGCAGACCAAATGAGATGCCCTGCCCCTGCGCCTTCAGCAGCGCCTCCTTGGCGCACCACACCCGGAAGAACCAGTGGTTGCGGGCGTTCTCGTCCAGCGATTCCAGCCAGGCGATTTCGGCCGGGTGGAAGAAGCGCTGCACGATCTCCAGCATCCGCGGGCGCGGGCGCAGCGGTTCCAGGTCCACGCCCAGCCGCACCCCCTCACCCATCGCGACCAGCAGCAGGCCGTGGCTGTGACTCCAGCCGGTGCCCACATGGGCCAACGGACCATGCAGCGCCGGGCGGCCACGCGGGTCACGCTGCAGCGGCAGGTCCTCCGGCGCCCCGCCCAGCTGCTCGGCCAGCAGGACCCGGGCCTGGGGCTCGCCGCGGGTGCCCGGCACATGCGGCAGGCGCCAGACCGTGACCGGGCCGAAGCGCCAGGGGCCGTCCAAGGTCGCCGGCAGGGTCATGCCACGCCCCCGCCATACCGGCTGCACGACGACTTCACGGGGTGTGCCGTCAACTGCACAGGTCGCATCCGCACAGAGGGAGTCAACGCTATGGGCATCATCATCTGGTTGATCGTCGGCGGCATCGTGGGCTGGCTTGCCAGCATCATCATGAAGCGGGACGCGCAGCAAGGCATCATCCTCAACATCGTGGTCGGCATCGTCGGCGCGCTGATTGCCGGCTACTTTTTCGGCGGTGGCATCAATGAAGCGATCACGCTGTGGTCGTTCATCTATTCGCTGATCGGCGCAGTCATTCTGCTGGCGATCGTGAATCTGTTCACCCGTAAAAGCATCCGCTGACGCGCTCACGTACTTCGTTCGATCAACAAGGCCCGGCACTGCCGGGCCTTGTTGGTTACGGCGCCAGTTCTACCCACGCCGGGGCATGGTCGCTGGGGCGCTCCCAGGTGCGCGGCTCGCGGTCGATGCCCGAGGCCAGCGCGCGCGCCTTGAGCGCGTCGGAGACCAGGGTCAGGTCGATGCGCAGGCCCAGGTTGCGACGGAAGCCGGCCGCCCGGTAATCCCACCAGCTGAACACGCCTTCTTCCTCGCTGTGCAGGCGGAACGCATCGTGCAGGCCCAGCTGCAGCAGCTTGTTCAGGGCGCCGCGCTCGGCGGTGGAGGTCAGGATGTGGTTCTCGTTCCACACCAGCGGGTCGTGCACGTCGCGGGCATCGGGGGCGATGTTGAAGTCGCCCATCACCACCAGCTCCGGGTACCTGGCCAGCTCGGCCTCGACCCAGGCGTGCACGGCCTCGAGCCAGCGCAGCTTGTAGGCGTACTTGTCGGTGCCCACGTCCTGGCCGTTGACCACGTACAGATTGATGATGCGCACGCCGTTGACGGTCCCGGCGATGACGCGCTTCTGCTCATCCTCGAAACCGGGAATGCCGATCTGCACGTCCTGCGCCGGTTCGCGCGAGAGCAGCGCGACGCCGTTGTAGGTCTTCTGCCCGGCAAACACGCTGCGGTAGCCCAGCCCGGCCAGCACCGCGTCGGGGAACTTGTGGTCCTCCATCTTGGTTTCCTGGATACCGACCACGTCCGGCGCGAACGCCGTGAGCCATTGTTCCAGGTGCGGCAGGCGCACGTTGAGCGAATTGACGTTCCAGGAGGCGATTTTCATTTGGGCATTCTACCGGTAGCCACCGACCGTTGGTCGGTGGGCGCACGCCCTGCCGGCTGCTGGCCGGCAGCCTCTCGCGTCCGGGCACGCAGATTTTTGCCACACGCCTGCGTCCCCCGCTAGGCTGTGGCCCACCCCCGGTAGCGCAGATATTCAATGAACGCAGATGCCTTCGTAGCAAGGTGGTACGCGGAGAAAGCGAACCTGCTCGCCATGGCATGGACCCCAGGCACGGCGTGCGCAGCAAGGATCGCCGCGATGGACCTGTCGCCCGAGCAGACCCAGCTGTTGCGGGAGATGCTCGATGTCTTCACCACCGACACCCTCTACACCCTGCTGCTCGGGTTGGATGGCAGCGCTGCGCTGGGCGGTGACCAGCGCCACTACACACTGCTGGACGAGGACGGTTCGGTGATCGCCGAGGAAGGCGATCTGGAAGCTGCGGCCCATGCGTGGTTCCACGAAGACTGATCGTCGCAGCCGGGGCGTTGATCGTTCTTTTCGCAACGCCAAGCTCGAGCAGGCGCGATGCTTAGGCACGGCTGCGTGAGCCGAATAGGCGTGGTAATCGGCTCACCAGCGCATCGGTTCGATTTTACTTGCGCGGGACCCCGGCAGCCGAGCACGTCTCGACGTTACCGTGCAACACGCTAGGGTTTACCGCACCATCGCCTTCAACATCCCGGCGATCTTCGAATACGGCGGCTTGAGCAGATCGCTGGCGGCCCAGCGCGACTGCCACAGGATGGGCAGCTGCTTGCTCATCGCATCGAAACCGGCACGCGCGTGATAGGCGCCCATGCCACTCGGGCCGACCCCGCCGAACGGCAGGCCATTGACCGCGAAATGCAGCAGGGTGTCGTTGACGGTGACGCCGCCGGCCACGACCTGCGCCAGCACCCGTTCCACCTGCGCACGTTCGTGACTGAAGACGTACAGCGCCAACGGGCGGTCACGGGACTGCACCTCTGCGATGGCGGCGTCCAGATCCGGATACGCGCAGACCGGCAGGATCGGTCCGAAGATCTCTTCGCGCATCAGCGCCAGATCCGCGGGCGGATCGAGCACGATGGTCGGCACGATCAGCCGCTCGCGCTGCGCACGCTCGGGATCGACCGTCGCCAGTTCGATCACCGGCACGCCCCGCGCGCGGGCCTCCTCGAGATAGCCACGCAGGCGCTGGTACTGGCCGTCGTGGATGATCCGGGTGTAATCGGCGGCGTCGCTGAAATCGCCATAGCGCGCCTGCACCTGCGTCTGCAGCTGCTGCACCAGTTCGCGCTGGCGATGGCCGTCGATCAGCACGTAGTCCGGCGCGATGCAGGTCTGGCCGGCATTGAAGAACTTGCCGGTGGCCAGCCGCGCGGCCGCCTTCTCCAACGGGTAATCGCTGCAGACGATGGCCGGAGATTTGCCCCCCAGCTCCAGCGTGAGCGGGGTCAGGTGCTCGGCGGCCGCGGCCATGACCTTGCGGCCGATGGCGGTGGAGCCAGTGAACACCAGGTGGTCCAGCGCCGAGCCGGCCACGGCGCTGGCGAGGCCTCCATCGCCCTGCACGACCGCCACGCGATCGGAGGGGAACACCTCCGCCAGCAGCGACTGCAGGAAGGCGCTGGTGCGCGGCGTGTGCTCGGACGGCTTGAGGATCACGTGGTTGCCGGCGGCGATCGCGGTCGCCAGCGGAATCAACGCCAGGTTGACCGGGTAGTTCCAGGGCGAGATCACCCCGACCACACCCAGAGGAACCGGCCGGGTCTGGGCGCGTGCCGGCCAGAACCTCCAGCCGACCCCGACCCGGCGCGGCCGCATCCAGCCGCGCAGGTGGCTGCACAGATGGTCGATGTCGCCGAGCACGGTCATGCCGTCGGCGATCTGCGATTCGTGGGTGGAGCGGTGGCCGAAGTCGGCCGAGATCGCCGTGGCCATCTCCGGCAGGCGGGCCTTGAGGGCCGCTCGCAGGCGCTGCAGGTCATCGCGGCGCTGTTCCAGCGTCGGGCGGTTGGCCTGCCACGCGGCGCGCAGGGTCTGCAGGATCGCGTGAAGCGCGGCAGGATCGGTGTGGGCATCGCTCATGGCCCGACTATAACGGCAGGCTGCGTGAGAGCGGGATCGGTAGTGCCGGCCGCTGGCCGGCAGGCTTGCACGCTTCTCTGTAGGGTCATCGGGAGCCGGCCAGCGGCCGGCACTACCCCGGACACAGAAAGGGCCGCGATTCGCATCGCGGCCCCTTCGTCCTGCCGTGTGGATCACCGTTACTTGGTGATGTCCACGTCCTTGGTTTCATGCAGGAACAGGCCACCGACCACGACCGTCATCAACGCGATGATGATCGGGTACCACAGGCCGTAGTAGAGGTTGCCGGTACCGGCCACCAGTGCGAACGAGATCGCCGGCAGGAAGCCACCGAACCAGCCGTTACCGATGTGGTACGGCAGCGACATCGAGGTGTAGCGGATGCGGGTCGGGAACAGCTCGACCAGGTAAGCGGCGATCGGGCCGTAGACCATGGTCACGTACAGCACCAGCAGCCACAGCATGAAGATCGTGCCGGGGATGTTGATGCGCGCATTGTCGGCCTTGGCCGGGTAACCGGCGGCACCCAACGCACCCTTGAGCTCTCCGCCGAAGGCATCACCCTTGGCCTTGAGTTCTTCCTTGGTCAGGCCTGCAGCCTCGTAGGAGGTCACCGCGGTGGTCCCGACGTTGACCGTCGCCAGCGTACCAGCCGGTGCCGGCTTCACTTCATAGGGCACACCGGCTTTGGTCAGGGCCGCGGTGGCCACGTCGCAGGAGCTGGTGAACTTGCGCAGGCCAACCGGATCGAACTGGAACGAGCAGGTGTTCGGATCGGCATTGACCAGCGCCGGCGAGTTGGTGCGGGCTTCTTCGATGGCCGGGTTGGCGAAGTGGGTCAGGCCCTTGAAGATCGGGATGTAGGTGATCGCGGCCAGCAGACAGCCGGCGAGGATGATCTTCTTGCGGCCGATACGGTCGGACAGCCAGCCGAAGAAGATGAAGAACGGCACGCCCAGCGCCAGCGCTGCAGCGATCAGCAGATAGGAGGTGGTGGCGTCGACCTTGAGCATGCTGCTCAGGAAGAACAGCGCGTAGAACTGGCCGCCGTACCACACCACGGCCTGACCGGCTGCGGCACCGAGCAGGACCAGCAGCATCAGCTTGAGGTTGCCGTCCTTGAGGCTGTCACGGAACGGGGTCTTGGAGCCCTTGCCTTCAGCCTTCATCTGCTGGAACAGCGGGGATTCGCTCAGCTGCAGGCGGATCCACACCGAGATGCCCAGCAGCACGATCGAGACCAGGAACGGAATACGCCAGCCCCAGGCTTCGAACGCTTCATTGCCCAGGAAGTAGCGGCAGGCCAGGATGATCAGCAGCGACATGAACAGGCCAAGCGTCGCGGTGCACTGGATGAAGCTGGTGTACAGGCCACGCTTGTCGGCCGGTGCATGCTCGGCGACATAGGTCGCCGCGCCACCGTATTCGCCACCCATCGCCAGGCCCTGGGCCAGGCGCAGGATGATCAGGATCACCGGGGCGGCGAAACCGATCGAGGCGTAGTTGGGCAGCACGCCGACCAGGAAGGTCGAGATGCCCATGATCAGGATCGTGACCAGGAAGGTGTACTTGCGGCCGATGCGGTCGCCGAGGCTGCCGAAGAAGGCCGCGCCGAACGGACGCACGAAGAAGCCGGCCGCGAACGCCAGCAGGGCGAAGATCATGCCGGTGGTTTCATTGACACCGCTGAAGAACTGCTTGGCGATGATCGCGGCGAGCGAGCCGTACAGGAAGAAGTCGTACCACTCGAAGACGGTCCCCAGGCTGGACGCGAAGATGACCTTCTTGTGTCCCTGGGTGAGTTGGGCTTTCGCCGGTGCAGGTGTTGTTGACATGGGACGCTTCCCCTCCGAAGCAATCGTGGTGGTGTGCCGGCTGTACGCCGGCACGCGTTTTCTGTTTTAGAAGCTGTATTTCGTCGTGAACTGCAGGCGGCTGATATCGCCCTTGCGGCCATCCTCGATCTCGCGCACGCCGTACATCAGCTCGGCGCCGACATCGACCTTGGGCATCGGCGTGTAGAACACGTTGCCGCGGATGCTCTGCACGCTCTTGGTGACCAGCGGGCCGAGACTGCCGTCGTTGTCGTAATCACTGCGCGCGTAGATCAGGTTGGTGCGCAGCTTCGGGGTGAAGGCGTGGCGCCAGCCCACGTAACCGGCCAGCACACCGGTCGGGTTGAGTTCGTCACGGGCGATGTCATACGCGGTGTCGGCGGTGACACCCAGGCCGATGTAGCGCGCGATGCCTTCGCCGCCGGTGACCTGGTAATGCAGAGTGTCGGTCGGGCCCATCACCCACTTGCCGCCGAGGGTCAGGCCGCCGGCGATCTTGTCCGCGTCGGCACCGGTGGTCTGGTTGTCGACCTTGAGCTGGCGAACCACGCCGCCGACCCCGAAGGTGCCCCAGTCACCCTTCCAGCCATACCGCAGCGTCAGGTCCGGCAGTGCGCCACGGTCGGAGTTGTTGGCCACGTTGGTCCACACGCCGGTGACCGGGTTGCGGGTGCCGGTGAGCAGCGTGGTTTCCGGGTTTTCCAGCGCGACACTGAAGCCACCCTGGGTGTAGCGGATCTGGGCCTGGCGCACGAAGATCACGCCATCGGTCGGGCCGACGAAGTCGGCCGCTTCCGGCAGCGAGGCCGCGTCCATGAAGTTCGACCAGGTCTGGCCGGCCATCCAGTTGTTCCAGTACATGTAGGCGTGACGCAGGGTCGCACCGTAGGTATTGGTCGCGGTCTGGTTGCCCAGCGAATTGCCGAAGAAGTCCATCTCGAAGAACGCACCGGACTTGTTGCCGGCCTCGCTGACATTGTCGATGCCAAGGTTGAAGCGCGAGAACTTGGCGTGGGCGTTGTAGTCCACGTCCGAGCGCTTGCCGCTGCCGCCGGCGCCGGCCACCGGGGTCTGGCCCGGCAGGTACAGCGCGCGACCGGTGGCGTCGTCGGCCAGCTGGCCGTCGCCGGTCTGGGTGGCCAGGAAATCGGCCTTGATGAAGCCACCGATCTTGACCGTGGTGCCCGGCGCGGCGCCGGGGGTGATGGTGGTGACCTGGATCGGCTGCTTGCCGGCCGGCACAGTGGCCGCCGCCGGCTGCTGCGCCTGCACCGTGCGCACGGCGGTGACATCGGTCTGGGCCTGGCTGATCTGGGCCTGCTGTTGCTGCTGGTTGTTCAGCAGCAGCTGGACCTGGCGCTCAAGCTCGACGACGCGGGCTTCCAGCGCTTTTTCTTTTGCGGTTTCAGCGAACGCCATGCCTGGCGCGATCAGTGCGACGAACAGGGCGGCGGCCAACGGCCGGCGTGTCGTCCTCAGCAAACGGTGGCTCATGTTGCCCTCTCTCCCGGGTGGCAAAGTGATGCCGCGCGTGGGGCACGGTCGAGCCGAGGGTGCGGCGCGTTGACGCACCGAAGCTATTGGCCATTAGTCGTACTCGCCCCAAGGGGCGAGTACGACCGGGCGCCGGCAGGGGACCGGCAGGGGACCGGCAGGGGACCGGCAGGTGCCGCAGGCACCGCGTAGGTACCGACCGTTGGTCGGTACGCCTTGCCTCACGACCAGCAGTCTTGAGCTACCGAGCTAGACGGCCCTCTCATACCAGGGCATGCGGCGTTCGACCATGGTCTAACCACCTCGACACCGCGCAGGCGGGTGGATGCGGCAAACTGAGGGGGAGAGGTCGCCGCTTATGCTGCGACCGCACAACCCAAGTCAACGTGCAAGTGAGGGTGCCATGGCTGATCTTTACCCCGTCGACGCCGCGTTCGCCGCGGCATCGCGGATCGACAGGAACACGTACCAGCAGCTCTACCGTGAATCGGTGGAGCACCCGGACGCCTTCTGGGGCAAGGCCGCCGAGCGCCTGGACTGGTTCAAGAAACCGACCCGCATCAAGAACGTCAGCTACCAGCTCGATGATTTCCGCATCAAGTGGTTCGAAGACGGCGAACTCAATGCCAGCGTCAACTGCCTGGACCGGCAGCTCGACAAACGCGGTGACAAGGTCGCCCTGCTGTTCGAACCGGACAGCCCCGATGCACCCGCCCAGGGCGTGACCTACCGCGAGCTGTATGAGCGCACCTGCCGCCTCGGCAACGCGCTGCGCAACCTCGGCGTCAAGAAAGGCGACCGGGTCACCATCTACCTGCCGATGATCGTCGACGCCGCCGTGGCCATGCTGGCCTGCGCACGCATCGGTGCGATCCACTCGGTGGTGTTCGGCGGCTTTGCCCCGAACTCGATCGCCGACCGCGTCATCGACTGCGGCAGCAAGCTGATCATCACTGCCGATGAAGGGCTGCGCGGGGGCAAGAAGATCCCGCTCAAGGCCAACGTCGATGCGGCGCTGAAGCTGCCCGGCACCACCACCGTGGAAACGGTGCTGGTGGTGCGCCACACCGGCGGCGCGGTGGACATGCAGGCCCCGCGCGACCGCTGGTTCCACGATGTGGTGGACCCGCAGCCGACCCAGTGCGAGCCCGAGCGCATGAATGCCGAGGATCCGCTGTTCATCCTCTACACCTCCGGCTCCACCGGCAAGCCCAAGGGCGTGCTGCACACCACCGGCGGTTACCTGCTGTATGCGGCCTACACCCATGAAGCGGTGTTCGACCTGCGCGAGGACGACATCTACTGGTGCACCGCCGATGTGGGCTGGGTCACCGGCCACAGCTACATCGTGTACGGCCCGCTGGCCAATGGCGCAACCTCGGTGATGTTCGAAGGCGTGCCGAACTTCCCGAACACGTCCCGCTTCTGGGAGGTGATCGACAAACACCAGGTCACCATCTTCTACACCGCCCCGACCGCGATCCGCGCGTTGATGCGCGAAGGCGATGCACCGGTCAAGCGCACCTCGCGCAGTTCGCTGCGCCTGCTCGGCAGCGTCGGCGAGCCGATCAATCCCGAAGCCTGGCGCTGGTACTACGAGGTGGTCGGCGACAGCCGCTGCCCGATCGTGGATACCTGGTGGCAGACCGAAACCGGCGGCATCCTGATCTCGCCGCTGCCCGGCGCGGTCGATCTCAAGCCGGGCTCGGCCACCCTGCCCTTCTTCGGCGTGCAGCCGGCCCTTGTCAACGCCGATGGCGGGATCCAGGAAGGGGCCACCGAAGGCAACCTGATCATCCGCGATTCGTGGCCGGGCCAGATGCGCACGGTCTACGGTGACCATCAGCGTTTCATCGATACGTATTTCCGCACCTACCCGGGCAGCTACTTCACCGGCGACGGCTGCCGTCGTGATGAGGATGGCTACTACTGGATCACCGGCCGCGTGGACGACGTGATCAACGTCTCCGGCCACCGCATCGGTACCGCCGAAGTGGAAAGCGCGCTGGTCTCGCATCCCAAGGTGGCCGAAGCGGCCGTGGTCGGCTTCCCGCACGACATCAAGGGCCAGGGCATCTATGCCTACGTGACCCTGATCGCCGACGAGACGCCGAGCGAGGAGCTGCACAAGGAACTGGTCGCCTGGGTGCGCAAGGAGATCGGGCCGATCGCCGCGCCCGACCACCTGCAGTGGGCCCCTGGCCTGCCGAAGACACGCTCGGGCAAGATCATGCGCCGCATCCTGCGCAAGATCGCCGAGAACGCGCCGGATCAGCTCGGCGACACCTCGACCCTGGCCGATCCGTCGGTCGTGGCCTCGCTGGTGGAAGAACGCAAGGTGAAGTGAGGGGTCGCCCCATCGCATTCGCGCTGTCGCTCCCACGGTCCGCAAGCGGACCGTGGGCCCTTCTCACCATCACCCACACCCCCGCCGCTGCGCGGCCGCCCCTGACTCTGGGGGCTGTCGTCTCGATACACTCGTTCCGTTTCAGCGCGTTACCCCTTTCGCAACATGGCCCCCACCATGCCTACCCTCCTGATTGCCGATGACCACCCGCTGTTCCGCGAAGCCCTTCGCGGCGCCGTGAGCCGTGTCATCCCCGGCGTGCAGCTGTACGAAGCGGACAGCGTGGAAGCGCTGTACCAGCTGGCCGACCAGCACACCGACGCCGACCTGGTCCTGATGGACCTCAACATGCCCGGTGCGCAGGGCTTCAATGCGCTGGTCCACATGCGTGCCCTGCACCCGCAGCTGCCGGTGGTGGTGGTCTCCGCGCGTGAGGAACCGACCGTGATGCGCCGCGCGCTCGACCACGGTGCGTTCGGCTTCATCCCCAAATCCGCCGATTCGGACACGATCGGCCATGCGCTGGGCACCATCCTCGATGGCGAAACCTGGGCCCCGCCGGAGGCACACAACGTGCCACCGACCGGCCGCGAAGAGCGCGAGATCGGCCAGCGCCTGCGCGAGCTGACCCCGCAGCAGTTCCGCGTGCTGCAGATGCTCGGCGCCGGCCGCCTCAACAAGCAGATCGCCTACGACCTCAATGTCTCCGAGGCGACGATCAAGGCGCACGTCACCGCGATCCTGCGCAAGCTGGGCGTCACCAACCGCACCCAGGCGGTGCTGATGGCCGGCAAGCTGGCCATCGATGACGAGCAGATCGTGTTGCCGCCCGAAGAGGAGTGAGGGCACCACGCGGATCGGTGGCGTAGAGCCGACCGTTGGTCGGCTGCAGAGCCCGATCACGCCGTGCAGCCGACCAACGGTCGGCTCTACCCGCCACGGCTTATAGCCGGGGCTATGAAATCCAGCGTGACCTGCGCAATTGCCGGTAGACGCGCCACGCCACAACCCCGGTGCTAAGCTTCGCGTCCCCTTGGGGAGTAGCCGGATTCCTGCTGCAGGAATCGCCCGCATCAACATACTCGGCCAGTGCGCCGTGGTGCGGGCAACCATCATGGTTGGCGAGACCAGCGGTCCGCGTGCGCAACGACAGGTTGGGCGCGTTCGCGGTCCGTTGCTCGATATCGCCCGACCTGCCGCGTACCCCAATGTCGCCTGTTTCGATCCTGCTGATCGGCTTTGCCATGTCCACCGATGCCTTCGCCGCGGCGATCGGCAAAGGCGCGGCGATGCGCAAGCCCCGCTTCTCCGATGCGCTGCGCGCCGGCCTCATTTTCGGTGTCATCGAAGGCATCACCCCGGTGATCGGCTGGCTGCTCGGCCGCGCCGCGCTGCAGTACGTGGAGGCCTTCGATCACTGGATCGCCTTCGGCCTGCTCGGTGCGCTGGGCGTGCACATGATCATCAATGGCCTGCGCCCAGACGACGGCGCGGACGACGAGGACACCAGCAAACACCATGGCTTCTGGCGCCTGGCGGTGACCGGCTTCGCCACCAGCATCGATGCGATGGCGGTGGGCATCGGCCTGGCCTTCCTCGATGTGCATATCGGCGTGATGGCGCTGATCATCGGCCTGTGCACGCTGACCATGGTGACGATGGGCATCATGCTCGGCCGCGTGCTGGGCGGCATGGTCGGCAAGCGCGCGGAGATCATCGGCGGCCTGATCCTGATCATCATCGGCTCGACCATCCTGTACGAACATCTCAGCGGCGCCATGGCCTGACCGCCTGCCGCCGCCTCCCAAGGACGCCTGCGGCTAGAGATCGCCGCGGGTATCGTGGAAGGCGGCCAGGAAGGCGCGCAGCGAGGCCGGCTTGATCGGCTTGGTCAACAACCGGTAGCCACGGTCGCGCGCCATCCGCTTGAGCTCATCGCGCCCATCGGCGGTGAGCAGCGCACCCGGAATCGCACGGCCGGCCTTCTGGCCCAGCGCCACCAGCGTATCCAGCCCATCCAGGCGGTCATGCAGGTGGTAATCCACCAGCATCACATCCGGGCGCTCGACGACTTTCTCCAGCGCCTGGTCGACGGTACTGGCAGTGATCACCTGTACCTGCCAGCGCCCCAGCAGCGCGCGCATGCCGTCCAGGATTTCCTGGTCGTTGTCCACGCACAGCACGCGCATCCCGGCCAGCGAATCGGCACGGGTGGCCGGGCTGGGCGCCGGCGAGGACATCGCGGCCGGCAGCTGCGGCGCGGCCACCAGGGGCAGCAGGATCGAGAACATGCTGCCGCTGCCCACGCGGCTGCGGGCGTTGAGGCGGTGATCGAGCAGGCGCGAGATGCGCTGGCAGATCGACAGGCCCAGCCCCAGGCCCTGCTCGCCCCAGTCGAACGGCTGCTGGTAGCGGTGGAACTCGTCGAATATCTGCTGCATGTGGTGCTCGGGGATGCCCGGGCCGGTATCCCAGACCTGCAGCTCCACTTCCGGCCCGCGATGGCGCACGGCCAGCACGATGCGCCCCTGGCGGGTGTAACGCAGTGCGTTGGCCAGGAAGTTCTGCAGCACGCGCCGCAGCAGGCGGCGGTCGCTGCGCACCCAGGCCGGGCGCGCGAACAGATCCATGCGCAGGCCGCGCCCGGCGGCGACGGGCGAGTACTGCGCCGCCAGCTCGCGCATCAGCAGGCTGACATCGAAATCCCCGATCACCGGGTGCAGGCCGCCGGCGTCCAGGCGGGAGACATCCAGCAGGCCATCCAGCAGCTCCTCGGCCGCGCGCAGCGAGGCATCCACGCGCTCGGCCAGGTGCCGCTGCTCTTCGTTGTTGTGGTGGCTCTCACGCAGCGCCGAGGCGAACAGGCGCGCGGCATTGAGCGGCTGCAGCACATCGTGGCTGATCGCCGCCAGGAAGCGCGTCTTGGACTGCTGCGCCATCTCGGCCTCGTGCGATCGCTCGGCCACGCGCTGCTCCAGCGTCTCGTTGGCTTCCAGCAGCGCGCGCTCGGCGTGTTTGTAGTCGGTGATGTCGTTGTAGCTGGTGACATAGCCACCGCCGGGCAATGCCTGGCCGCGCATCTCGATCACTTTGCCGTCGCTGCGGGTGCGCTCGAAGATGTGCGGCGAACCGGCGCGCATGTAGCCGATGCGGCGGTTGATCTGCACCTCGATGTCGCCCTCGCCCAGCTCGCCACGCTCGGCGTTGTAGCGGATCAGGTCGGCCACCGGGCGGCCGACGTAGAGCATCCCGTCGGGGTACCCGAACATCTGCTGGTAACGGCGGTTCCAAGCGGTCAGGCGCATGTCCGGGTCGACCACGCTGACCCCGGCACTGATGTTCTCCAGCGTGGTGGAAAGAATCTCGCGGTTGAAGCGCAGCTCCTGCCCGGCTTCGTCGAGCACCGCCACCACTTCCCCCAGGTCCATGCCCGAGCCGCGCAGCAGGCTGGTCAGCAGCAGGCGTGCGGAGGCGGCGCCGATCGAGGCCGCCAGCAGGCGCTCGGTGAACTGCACCCACGCCCGGTCCGCCGGCGCGGAGGCCTGCAGCTCGCGATCCATCGACTGCGCCTGCTCGAAGAAGGACCGGCGCGCATGGCGGTCACCGACCACCCGTGAGGCCAGCGCCAGCAGATCGCCCACATGCACGTTGCCGGGCCACACACCGGCCACCGAAGGCCGCTGCGCGTACGGGTCCAGGAACGGCGCGGCACGCAGGCGCTCGTCCACGCCCGGGCGCCAGCGCACGGAAACCAGCACCATCGCCGCGACATTGACCAGCAGCGACCAGAACGTGCCATGGGTCAACGGGTCCCAGCCGCTCATGCCGAACAGATGCTGCGGCTGCAGCCAGCCGATCCCGAACGGCCCGTGCACCAGCCAGGCCTCGTCCATCCAGCCGGCATGCGTGAGCGCGGGCAAGAGCAGCGTGTACACCCAGGTGGCGAAGCCGAGCAGCATGCCGACCTCCACGCCCCGGCGGCTCGCTCCCCGCCAGTACAGGCCGCCGATCAAGCCCGGCGCGAACTGCGCCACGGCGGCGAAGGCCATCAGCCCGTACGAGGCCAGGGTGCTGTCGTTGCTGCTGCCGCGGTAGTAGCTGTAGGCGACCAGGGCCAGCAGCAGGATCGCCGTGCGCCGGATCCAGAGCACGCGCGAGGCAACGTCGGCCGCCTCCTGGTGGTCGCCACTGCGGCGCAGCAGCACCGGCATCACCAGATCGTTGCTGACCATGGTGGCCAGCGCGATCGAGGCCACGATCACCATCCCGGTCGCGGCCGAGAAACCGCCCACGTAGGCCACCAGCGCCAGGAACTTGCGCCCCTCGGCCAGCGGCAGCGCCAGTACCATGCTGTCGTCGGCGACGCTGCCGCCGGTGCCGAACAGGGTCACGCCAGCCGTGGCGATCGGAATCACCATCGCCGAAATGATCACCAGGTAGGCCCCGAACATCCAGCGCGCGCGGCGGATGTCGCGCACGTCGCCGCACTCCACCACCGCTACATGGAACTGGCGCGGCAGGCAGATGATCGCCAGGAAGCTGAGCAGCGTCTGCGAGATGAAGCCGACCGGTGGCAGCCCGGTGAACAGCGTATGCGCGGACTCGATCACCGCATCGGTGCGGTCGTTGAGCCACAGGTAGGCGAACAGGCCCAGCGCCACCATCGCGATCAGCTTGATCATCGATTCCAGCGCGATCGCCAGCATCATGCCGTGGTGGTGCTCGGTGGCGTCCACCTGGCGGGTGCCGAACAGCGTGGCGAACAAGGCCATCAGCAGCGCCACGTAAAGCGCCGGGTCGGTGAAGAAGCCGGTCGGGCCGACGTTGCCGGTCAGCACCTGCAGGCTCATCGCCACGGCTTTGTACTGCAATGCCAGGTACGGCACGATGCCGATCAGTGCGATCACCGCCACCAGCGCGGCCAGGCGCCGCGAGCGGCCGAACCGCGAAGAGATGAAATCGGCGATGGACACCACGTTCTGGCTGCGTGCGATCAGTGCCAGGCGCTCGATGATGCGCCAGCCGAACACCCACAGCAGCAGCGGCCCCAGGTAGATCGGCAGATAGCCGATGCCATTGCGCACCGCCGTGCCGACCGCCCCGTAGAACGTCCACGACGAGCAGTACACCGCCAGCGCCAGGCTGTAGACCACCGGGCGCAGCCATGGCCGGTCCGGATACATCGGGCGGCGGTCGCCCCACCACGCCACGGCGAACAGCAGCGCGGCGTAGACCACCGAGACCAGCAGCAGGATCCAGCTAGAAACCACAGGGTTGTTTCCGCAAGAGCAGCCCGCAGTGTAGGCCACGACCGTTGGTCGTGGCGCTACGGGGCCGGCCGGCGTCCCTTACTCGGCGGGGACGCCCATTTCCTTCAACAGCTCCGGCGCCGGGTAGACCTTGGCCAACAGCCAGCGCAGGTAGCGCATGTCCACGTGCACCGCGCGCTTGAAGCGCGGGTCGAACCACCAGCTGGCGCTGACCGACTCCCAGTTGCTGTCGAAGTTGAGGCCGATCAACTCGCCCTTGGCATTGAGCACCGGCGAGCCGGAGTTGCCGCCGGTGGTGTCCAGGTTGGTCAGGAAGTTGACCGTCTGGGTCTTGAGCACCGGATCGGCGGTGGAGCCGAAATCGCCCTTGGCGATCGCGGCCAGCAGCGGCTTGGGCGCATCGAACGGGTAGGCGTTGGTGTTCTTCTCCACGATCCCGGCCACGGTGGTCACCGGGTCGAAATGCACGGCATCGCGCGGCGAGAGCGCCTCGACCTTGCCGTAGCTGATGCGCAGCGTACGGTTGGCGTCGGGGTACACCGCGCGGCCCTGCTTGGCCCGCCAGGCGAACAGCGCCTGCATGTAGGCCGGGCGCAGGCGCAGCTGCTCGCCCTCGCGGGTCTTGCGCTCGTCATCCAGGCGCAGCTGCGCGGCCACCAGCGGACCGGCCAGGTCGATCAGCGGATCGCGCGCCAGTGCCTTGCCCTGCTGTGCGGCGGCAAATCGCGACAGGCGCTCGGCTTCGTCGCCCAGGCGGGTGCTGGCGTACAGCGTATCCAGGGTCTTGGCCAGCGCAGCCGGGGTACGGCCGAAGGCAGCGTCGAACTCGGGCACGCGCTGCGCGTCGGGCAGCTGCTGGTAACGGGTCAGCAGCGTGGTCAGCAGGGCTTTTTCGATGGCCGGATCGTAGCGGCGCTGGACCTGCTTGAGCACGCCTTCGATCAGCGCCAGATCGCGCTGCTGGTAGCCGCTGTCGCGCTCGGCGTCGGGCTTGGCCGATTCGATGCGCAGGCGCTCCAGGGTCAATGCCGAACGCAGCAGCTGGCTCTGCGCCGAGAGCAGGTCGAGCAGCAGATCGCGCTCCCCCACCGAGGCACCGCTGGACAGCGAGGTCAGCAGCGACTGGATATCGCCCTGGTACTTCGCATCGGTGGCCTGCAGCATCGCCGCTTCATCGGCGGCGCGCTGGGCCTTCGCATCGCTGCGCAGCAGGCCTTCCAGCTCGCCGGCGGCACGCTTGCGGTTGTTCTTCAGCGACTGCAGCTGCGAGGCGTACCGGGTACGCGCCTGCGCGTCCTTGGCACTGGCCGACTCGATGGTGTCGATCATCTGCTGGAACACCGACACGCGGCGCGGCAGCACCGCATCGATCTGGCTGGCGAATTCGGCGGCGGTGCGATGGCGGTAGGTGATGCCCGGGTAACCGGCCAACATCGCGTAATCGCCGGTCTTCGGGCCGTCGATCGCCATCTTCAGGTGCGCCGGCGGGTGGTAGGGCACGTTGTCCACGCTGTACGGCGCAGGCTTGCCGTCCTTGCCGACGTAGGCACGCAGCAGGGTGAAATCGCCGGTGTGGCGCGGCCACATGAAGTTGTCGATCTCATCGCCGTAGTTGCCGATCGCGCGCGGCGGCGCGTAGACCAGGCGCACATCGCTCAGCTCGAGCTGGCGGATGCGGTAGAAATCGGTGCCGTAGTACATGTCCGCCACGCTGCAGCGGATGTTGCCTTCCTTCTCGCACTCGGCCACCAGCTGCTTGCTGGCGCGGTCCACGGCATCGAAGTACGCCCGGCCAGTCTTGCCGCGCGCATCGCGCAGCACCTCATCGGTGACCTTGTCGAACCCGACCGTGACCAACACGCGGAAATCCGGATTGGCCGCGCGCTCGTCGCTGCGGCCCTTGGCGATGAAACCGTCGTTGATCAGGTTGTGCTCGGGCGAGGTGTTGTACTGGATCACGCCCATGGCGACATGGTGGTTGGTCAGCAGCAGGCCGTCGTCGGAGACGAACGAACCGGTGCCGCCCCCGGCCCGCACCACCGCGCTCAGCGGGGGCGCAGTGACGTTGGCCAGGTCGCCCGGGTTGCCCTTGAAGCCGGCCGCCTTCAGCGGTTTGGCCAGGTCCGGCAGCTGGGTCGGCATCCACATGCCTTCGTCGGCATGGGCGCCGGCGGCGAGGGTCAGGCCAAGCGCCAGCGCGGCGGTGAGGGGTTTGCGTGAAGACATGGGCACTTCCGGTACGTCAGAACAGCCCGAGACCTTAGCCACTGAGGCCCGGCAGGGCAACGGCCGATGGTCAGGGGCACCTGAACCACCGGCCGCGGCTTACTTCTCCCGCCGCCAGTTCAGCGACCCACGGTTCTCCACCGTGCTCGATTCCAGCTCCACGTCGAAGCCACGCCGCAGCAGGTACTTCAGCGTCAGTACCGAACCACTGCCGACCAGCGAGACGCCGTAGCCGATGTAGAGCTTGGGCGAGATGTACTTGCCGAAGCCGATCACCGAGCCGCCCAGCGCGCGCGACTGGCTCACGCCGGCATCGTCCAGGCCGAGCTTGGCCCCCAGCTGGGAAGCGAGCAGGCCACTGCCGGCCGACAGCGCCGCCGAGGCCGCGTTGACCTGCTGGGCCTGGTCGCTGCTGGCACCGGTGAGGCTGCGGCCCAGCACCAGGTAGGCCAGTGCTTCGGACTGCGACATGGCCGGGTCCGACCACACGTCCACGCGCGGCGACTGCGCCCGCCCGGTCACATCGATACCGGCAGTGATGTCGCCGACAGTGCGCTGGGCACGGATGTTGATGCGCGGATCGGAGACCGCGTTGTAGTTCCAGTTCAAGTTGCCGCGGGTGATGGTCAGATCCTGGCCGTAGGCCTTATAGCGGCCACTGACTTCGAGCCCGCCGTTGGCGGTCATCTCGCGTCCGGGGCGCGCCCACACCTGCATCTTGCCGGTCAGGGCGCCCTTCAACCCGAATCCGGCCATCTTGACCTGGTCGCCCAGGCTGACGGTCAGGTCCATGTCCAGCGGCGAACTGGGGCCCTCTTCCGGATCGACCGGGTCCAGCACCACCACGTCTTCGGAGACCGAGGTACCGCGATCCAGGCGCTCCAGGTCCAGGTCTGCTTCGGGCACATGCACCGTGCCGCGCAGCTGCATCGCGCTGCCGGCCAGGGTGAAGTCCAGGTTGGGGTTGGCCACCACGCGCAGTTCGCTGGTATTGGCCAGCAGCACGTTCTCGCCGTGGATATGCAGCTGCAGCGGCTGCGCGTCACCGAACCAGGACAGCCCGCCATCGACGTACAGCGTGCCCTTGCCGGAGTTGGCCTGGGCGGTGATCTTGGCCGAGCCATCCGGCTGTGCGGTGAAGCTGCCCTTGCCCTCGGCGAAGGTCAGGCCCAGCGCGGGGAATTCGCCATTGAACTTGCTCAACGTGGCTTCGCCCCCCAGCGAGGGCGTGCCACGGGTACCGCGCAGGCTGACGTGGCCTTCGATCAGCCCGGTCGGGCGCACGATGTCCGGGGAGAACAGTTCGAGCCAGTACAGGCGCGCGATGTTCATGTAGAGCTCGCCGGTCAGCGGTGCGTTGGCATCCCAGCCGGTCTGCACCTTGGCATCGACGAAGCCATCGCCCTGGAAGCCGACACCGAGCTTGGCGTTGATCTGCTGCGGGGTCATCTCCAGATTCACCGAGAACTGGTCGTAGCGCACCAGTTCGCCACGAGCGTTGTCGCCCAGGCGCACGCCGCCTTCGCGCGAGGTGACCGAGGCACTGCCTTCCCACGCGTTGCCGCGGGGGCGGATGCGCCCGTCCAGATTCACTTCACCGCGCAGGAAGATGCGGCGGCCGGACTGCGGCGGCAGCCAGGGCTGCACCAGCGCCAGCGGCAATGCATCGCCACGTACGAGCAGGCCTTCGCGCGGCCAGTTCGCGCTGGCGCACAGCGCACCACCGGTGGCCGCGCCCAGGCAGGCATCGCTCAGGGTGACGTTGCTGCCCTGCACGCTGAAGGTGGCCGGTGCACGCAGGCTCCAGGCATCGCCCTTCATCGGTGCGATGCGCAGCGCGGTCAGATCGCCACGCCAGCTCTGACCCTGCTGGCGCACGCCACCTTCCAGCGCAACAGCACCCAGCTCGTTCTTGGTCTGTGCATCAAGGCGCAGATTGGAGAGGCTGCCGCGTGCATTGACGTTGAGCGTGTCCAGCAGCATGCCTACCTGCAGCTTGCTGCCCTGCACCGCCAGCGTGCCGCTGTCGCCCTGCCATGGCAGGCGGCCCTTGATGCTGATCGCCTCGGCGCTCCAGTCGTCCCAGCGCAGGCCACTACCGACCAGGTCGGCGGTGATGTCCGGTGCGGTACGGGCGCCCTTGATCAGCACGTGGCCGCGCAGGCTGCCGGTGCTGTTGGGCAACAGGTCCGCCAGCTGCACCGGTTCCAGCTGTGCATCGATATCCAGGCGGTCACCGACCGAGCCCTTGGCGGTCAGGCGGCTGTTGCCCAGCGCGAGCCTGAGGTTGCCCTCGCCCTGCTCGCCGCGCAGGGCGAACTTGCCTTGGGCATCCAGCGCGCGCTTGCGCAGCGTGCCCTTGATGCCAGGTACATCGACGGTGGCTTCGTAGCTGCCGGCGGTACCGGCCGGACTGCCCGCGGGCGGCGGCAACTGGCGGCCCTTCGATGCGAACGAACCGGACAGCTTGCCGTCCCAGCCCGGCGCGAAGTAACCCGGATCGAAGCCGGCCAGTTTGGCGGCGACGTCCCAATCCAGCTGCGGTGCCCAGGCGACCTGGCCGGTGACATCCAGCGAGCCGCCCGGCGTGCTGGCCTGCAGCTGCTTGATCACGGCGGCCTGGTCGTTGCCGCGCACGTCGAACGTCAGGTCGGCGACCTGCTTCTCGCGCTCAACCGAGGCACGGCCAACCGCCGCCCAGGCCTTCAGCGTGCCGGCCAGGCCCATGCGCGCTTCCTTGAGCGTCACCGGCACCGGCGCAGCGGCGCCCGGGGTGGTGGTATCGGCGGCGGGCACGAAGGTCAGGTCGTTGGCGACGACGGAGAACCGCAGGCTCGCGTTTTCCTTGTCGGTGAAATCGGCGATGCCTTCCAGCCGCGCCTGGCCACCGAAGCCTTTCACCTGCAGCGGCGCCACGGTCAGCACCTGGTCGGCCAGGCCGACCTTGGAGGGCGCCAGTTCCACCGCGATGTCGCCCTGCTTGAAGCTGCCCTGCAGATTGGCCTGGCCGCCCTTGCCGTCGGCCTGCACATCCAGCGCCATCGGCGTGCTGGTGCTCGCGTCCATCCCCGGCACCAGCAGTGCCAGGTCGAGTTCCTTGCTGCGTGCGGTGAGTTTCCAGACCGGATCGGTGCGGCCATCAAAGACCAGGCTGGCCTGCAGCGGCGCCGGTGCGTTGCCGGCGATCGCCACTTCCATGTGCCCCAGGTCGCCGCGTGCGACCAGCCCCAGCCGCGCCGGGGTACGCCCGCGCGGGGCCGGCATCAGCGCGCCGATGGTGATGTCGGTGTCGTAATCGCTGCGCGGCAGATAACGGCCGTCCACGCGGAAATCGCCCATGTCGCTGTCGACCTTGAGCTGGGTCGCGCGGAATTCGCCATTGGCGATCTCCACGCCACCGCGCACCTTGGCGATGTCGATCAGCGGCTGCTGCGCCTGGGTGATGCGGAAGCCATCGATGATGATCGTGTCGGCCTGGATCGCCAGGGGCATTTCGATCTGCGGCAGCGAGTCCGGCCAGGAGGGCAGCTCGAACGGCTCATCGCTCTTGGCCAGGTTCAGCGTCGCGTTCTTGATCTGCAGGGCATCGAGCTGCAGCTTGCGACCCAGCAGCGGGCGGATGTCCGGATCCAGATAGGCGCGCTCGGCGGTGAAATGGATATCGTCGTAGCGGAAGTCCAGATCGTGCAGCACCAGCGGCCCGGCGACGGGACCATCCACCTTGCTCCATGTCAGCGACGCGCCGACCGGCAAGCGCGCGACCACCTGCGCCAGCAGCACATCGCGGCCGGCCACGGTCTGCAGCAGCCAGTACACCAGCAGCAGCGCGAGCAGCACCAGGCCGAGCACGGTGAAGCCGGACCACGCCCAGAAGCGGCGCCTGCGGTAGAAACGCACGCGCGGCGGCGGCGGGGTGGCGGGTGCGGAAGGCGTCGGCGTGCTCACAGGTCCGCTCCGATGTTCAGGTACAGCTGGAACTGCGAATCCGGGTTGTTCAGGCCGTGCGCGATATCCACGCGCACCGGGCCCACCGGCGATTTCCAGCGCACGCCGAAGCCCACGCCGGTGTGCAGATCGATGGTGTTGTCGAACGCGCTGCCGGTATCGACGAACACCGCCGCGCCCCACGGCCCGCCCTTGAAGTAATGCTCATACTCGGCCGAGCCGACTACCAGGTTCTTCGCGCCGAGCGCGTACTTGTCCGGCGGTGCGGTGCGCGGGCCGACTTCGCGGAAGGCATACCCGCGGATGCTGCGGTCGCCACCGGCGAAGAAGCGCAGGCTCGGCGGCATCGCCACCAGGTCGCTGGTCCAGGTGGTGCCGCCTTCGCCGCGCAGGATCAGGCGGTCGGTGTCGCCGATCGGCACATACCAGCGCAGCACCATATTGGCCTGCACGAAGCTGGTGTCCGACCCGGCGCCTTCGATGCCGCCGCGCAGCGTCGCGCTGCCACTCAGGCCACGACGCGGGAACATCTCATCGTCAACGTTGACGTAGTCGGCCACCAGCTGCGGGTAGACCAGCGTGGAGGTGTTGTAGACCGCATCGGTGAACTCGGTGCCCGAAGCGTAACGCCAGCGCTCGCGCAGGGCGTTGATCGAGGCGATCGCGGTCCAGTACTCGTTGATCTCGCCACTGCGGCTGGCCGACAGCTTGAAGTTGCGCAGGTCGATGTAGTCGGTCTGCTCGTCATACGCGCTGGCGGTGAACGCATACCAGCCATCGAGCCAGTTGAAGGCCGGAATGCGGTAGCTGGTGACCAGGCTCTTGCGCTTCTGCGCATAGTCGAGCTGGGTGTTCATCTTGTGCCCGCGGCTGTTGAGGAAACGCCGCTCCAGGCCGCCGCGCACACCGGCGCCACTCTCGCTGCCATAGCTCAGGCCGGCGGTGTAGATCGTGCGCTTGGCGCGGGTGAGGTTGACGTCCACCGGCACATCGCCGTTCTCATCGGCCTGGTCCGGGCGCGGCTGGATGTCGATCACGCTGAAGTAATCCAGCTTGGTCAGTGATTCGCGCAGGCGGTCCAGCTTGCCTTCGTGGAAGTAGCTGCCTTCGTCCCAATAGACCAGCGGGTCGAACAGCTTGTCGACGAAGTAATCCTGGTGGAAGCGGATTTCGCCCATGTTGTAACGGCGGCCGCTGTCCCAGGTGAGATCGACGTCGGCCGCGTTCTCGGCACGGGTGATCTGGACCTGGCGCTGGGTGAAGTCGGCATCGAAGTAACCACGTTCGGCCAGGCGCCGGGTCACCCGGATCTTGCTGGCTTCGTACTCGGTGTGCTCGAAGCGCTGGCCCTTGCGCGGCTTGAAGTTCTCCAGGTCTTCCTGGAGGTACTGGTCCAGCTGGGCCGGGCCGGTGATGTCGATGTGCTCGCGACGGACCACGGTCGGCGGGCCCTTGTCGACCTGGATCACCACGCGCAGGTTCTCGCCTTCGCGGGGGCTTTCCACCGTGATGGTCGGGTTGTAGTAGCCGAACGGTTCCAGCGCCTCGCGGGTCTGGCGCTCGGCCTGGGACAACAGGTACTCCAGCCGCGACTCGCCCTGGACCTTGCCGATGGTGTCGTACAGGGACAGCGAGACCTCGATGTTCTCGATCATCTCGGCGTCGTCGCCCTTGTCCAATCCTTTGATGTCCACTTTCTCGATGGTCCCCCGTGCATGTGCCACCGAGACGGTGGCAAAGGACAGGAACATCAGCGGAAGGGCGAATTTCGTTGGCTGCATGGCGACAGCATAACGGGCCATCGCGAGCATGCGAAATCGGCGTGGCTGTTTCAGAACGGCGGTGAAGAAGCCGTTAAATTCCGCGAGAAAGTCGCCAGCGTCAGGTCGGCCCGGATCGATGACAGCACGGTGTCGGACAGAAGCGTCCGCGACATCGGACGAGGCATCCGGCACGCCGCCTGCGCACGGCATCGCCTCGTCCCACACACGCGGAAGGCGCGAGCCGCCGAAGCCGTCGCGCCTTCCGGAGAACCGTGGGGCACCGCGCCCCGCAGCGTCAGTTGGACAGGTGTTCGATCGCCGCCACGCTGCCCAGGCGGTCGCCCAGGCGCTTGAGCAGGGCCAGGCGATTGGCCCGCAGCGCGGGGTCCTCGGCATTGACCATCACCGCATCGAAGAACGCATCCACCTGCGGGCGCAGGCGCGCCAACCGGTTCAACACGCTCACGTAGTCCTTCTGGTGCAGGCTGGCGTTGCTGTCATCGATGGCCGCTTCCACCGCTTCGGCCAGTTCGCTCTCGGCCGGTTCGGCCAGCAGCGCCGGGTCGATCATGCCCGGGATGTCGCCCTCGGCCTTGCGCAGGATGTTGCGGATGCGCTTGTTGGCCGCGGCCAGTGCTTCCGCTTCCGGCAGCGCGGCAAAGGTGCCGATGGCATCGATGCGGCGGTCGAAGTCGTACAGCGAGACCGGCTTCAGCTCGGCGACCGCGTTGAAGTGCGTGGCCGGCACGCCCTTGTCGGCGTAATAGCCGCGCAGACGATCGATCACGAAGTCGTACAGCTCCTGCGGCAGCGCCTCGGTCTTGCGCTCGGCACTGGGCTGCACGCCCGCCGGCAGACCGGCGATGGCGGTGGCAACCAGCGCGCGCAGATCCAGATCGAACCCGCTCTCGATCACCGTGCGGGCCAGGCCCAGCGCATTGCGGCGCAGCGCGAACGGATCCTTGTTGCCGGTCGGCTTCAGGCCTGCGGCAAAGCCACCGGCCAGCGTGTCCAGGCGCTCGGCGATGGCCAGCACCTTGCCCAGCGGCGAGAGTGCGATGTCATCGCCACCGAAGCGCGGCTGGTAGGCCTCGTCGATGGCCAGCGCGACCTCGGGCGACTCCCCGCCGACCACGGCGTAATGCCGGCCGGCGATGCCCTGCAGTTCCGGGAACTCGTTGACCATGCGCGACTGCAGGTCGTTCTTGGCCAGCAGCGCCGCGCGCCTGGCCAGCACCGGGTCCACGCCGACCTGCGGCGCGATGGCCTCGGCCAGTGCGGCAACGCGGGCGACCTTGTCGGCCACCGAACCCAGCTTGGCCTGGTAGGTGACGGTCTTCAGTCCGTCGCCCATGGCTTCCAGGCCCTGCTTCAGATCTTCGTCGAAGAAGAACTTGGCATCGGAGAAACGCGGACGGATCACGCGCTCGTAGCCCTTGGCCACTTCGGCCACGTCCTTGGATTCGATGTTGGCGATGCCGATGAACTTCTCGGTCAGCGTGCCGCCGGCATCGAGCACCGGGAAGAACTTCTGGTTGATCTCCATCGTCTCGATCAGCGCTTCCTGCGGAACCGCCAGGAACTCGCGCTCGAAGCTGCACAGCACCGGCGCCGGCCATTCGACCAGATTGACCACCTGCTCCAGGTTGTCCGGGGTGATGCGCGCCTGGCCGCCGGCCTGCGCGGCCGCCGCGTTGACCTGTTCGACGATGCGCGCGCGGCGCGCGTCGGCATCGACCAGCACGTAGGCGGCCTGCAGCGAGGCGACGTAGTCCTCCGGCGCGCTCAGCCGCACGGTCTTGTCGTGCATGAAGCGATGGCCGCGACTCATGCGGTCGGCCTTCAGGCCCAGCACCTCGGCCTCGATGATGTCCGGGCCGTGCAGCAGCACCAGCCAATGCACCGGTCGGGCGAAGCCGTAGGTGTGGCTGCCCCAGCGCATGGGCTTGGGAATCGGCATCGCCGCGATCGCCTCGCGCAGGATCTCCGGCAGCAGGGTCGCGGTGCGCGCGCCCGGCGTGGTGGAGCGGTGCACGAAGCGCTCGCCCTTGGCATCGGTGGTGCGCTCCAGCGCGGTCCAGTCGATCCCGGCCTTGGCGGCGAAGCCCTGCAGCGCCTTGGTCGGCTGACCCTCGGCATCCAGCGCGATGTTCAGGTACGGGCCCAGCACTTCGCTGTGCTGTTCCGGCTGCTCAACAGCCACGCCGGGCAGCAGCACGGCCAGGCGGCGCGGGGTCGACAGCGGCTTGGCATCGCCACGTTCGATGGCCACGCCACGCTTGGTCAGGCCGTCGACGATGCCATCGAAGAAGGCCTGGGCCAGGCCCGGCAGCGCCTTGACCGGCAATTCTTCGGTACCCAGTTCAATCAGCAGCGGCTGCATCGTGCTCATGCCTGCACCTCCTTGGCGGCGACGGCTTCCAGGCGCTTGGCCTCGTACAGCCTGGCCACGGCCTGGGCCAGCGCGCGCACGCGCAGGATGTAGCGCTGGCGCTCGGTCACGCTGATCGCGCGGCGCGCATCCAGCAGGTTGAAGGCATGGCTGGCCTTGCAGACCTGCTCATAGGCCGGCAGCGGCAGGCCGACATCGACCAGCTTCTGCGCCTCTTTTTCGCAGGCATCGAAGCGATGGAACATTTCATCCACGTCGGCGTATTCGAAGTTGTAGGTGCTCTGCTCGATCTCGTTCTGCAGGTACACATCGCCGTAGGTGACCGGGGTGCCATCCGGACCGTAGGTCCAGATCAGGTCATAGACGTTGTCGCAGTTCTGCAGGTACATGCACAGGCGCTCCAGACCGTAGGTGATCTCGCCGAGCACCGGCTTGCATTCCAGGCCACCGGCCTGCTGGAAGTAGGTGAACTGGGTGACTTCCATCCCGTTCAACCACACTTCCCAGCCCAGGCCCCAGGCACCGAGGGTCGGCGATTCCCAGTTGTCCTCGACGAAGCGCAGGTCGTGCACCAGCGGGTCGATACCCAGCGCCTTGAGTGAATCCAGATACAGCTGCTGGATGTTGTCCGGGCTCGGCTTCATCGCCACCTGGTACTGGTAGTAGCGCTGGAGGCGGTTGGGGTTCTCGCCGTAGCGGCCGTCGGTCGGGCGGCGCGAAGGCTGCACGTACGCGGCGTTCCAGCTTTCCGGGCCGATCGAGCGCAGGAAGGTGGCCGGGTGGAACGTACCGGCACCGACCTCCAGGTCCAGCGGCTGGATCAGCACGCAGCCCTGCTGCGCCCAATACTGGTTGAGGGTCTGGATCAGGCCCTGGAAAGTGATCGGAACGCTCTTCGTGACGGACATGCGGCGGATTCTTGCCTGCAGGAGGGGTGCGCTAGTATAGCGACCGACCGCACGGGCCTTCCGTGCCTTGGGGAATTGGAGGATGGATCCACGCCTGCCCGCGGCCATTGCCCGTGTTCCTGCGCCGGCCGTGCCCCTGCCGCACGGCCGCCTGGACTTCGACCAGGTCGCTGCAGCACTGGTCGCCGATGGCCTGGTCGCCCCTGCCGATCTGGAGCGGATCCGCTTCTCCGCCCCGGGCGCACGCAATGCCAGCGAGGTCCATCCACTGGTTCTGCTGGCCAACCTGAAGCTGGGCGCCAGCGGCGGCGGTGAACTCGGCCTGGAGCGCCTCAGCGAATGGCTGGCCCAGCGCGCGGGCGTGCGCTACCTGCGGGTGGACCCGACCCGTGTCGACGTCTCGGCGGTCACCGCCCTGGTCTCCCATGCCTATGCCCGCCGCCACCGCTTCCTGCCGCTGGCCGTGGACAGCGAGCGCGTGCTGGTCGCCACCAGCGAACCGCTGGCCCAGGAGTGGCTGCGCGACCTGCAGCACCTGAGCCGCCGCCGGATCGAGCTGGCGATGGTCAATCCGCTGGATCTGCACCGCTACACCATGGAGTTCTACGGGGTGACGCGCTCGGTACGCGGCGCCCGCGGCGATGTCCGGGGCGAGGCCAGCAGCACCCTGCCCAGCTTCGAGCAGCTGGTCGAGCTGGGCCGGGCCGGCGACGTCAACGCCGACGACCAGCACATCGTGCACATCGTCGATTGGCTGCTGCAGTACGCCTATGAGCAGCGCGCCTCGGACATCCACCTGGAGCCGCGCCGCGACATGGGCCGCATGCGCTTCCGCATCGATGGGGTGCTGCACAAGGTGTTCGAGGTGCCGCCGGCGGTGATGACCGCCGTGGTCAGCCGCATCAAGGTGCTGGGCCGGATGGACCTGGCCGAGCGTCGCCGCCCGCAGGATGGCCGCATCAAGACCCGTTCGCCGGGCGGGCGCGAAGTGGAAATGCGCCTGTCGACCATGCCCACCGCGTTCGGCGAAAAGTGCGTGATGCGCATCTTCGACCCGGATGCGGCGTTCAAGAGCATCGACCAGCTGGGTTTCAGCCCGCAGGAAGCGGCTGGCTGGAGCGCCCTGGTCGAGCGCCCGCACGGCATCGTGCTGGTCACCGGGCCGACCGGCTCGGGCAAGACCACCACCCTGTATTCCACGCTGAAGCGGCTGGCCACACCGGACGTGAATGTCTGCACGGTGGAAGACCCGATCGAAATGATCGCGCCGGAATTCAACCAGATGCAGGTGCAGACCAACATCGATCTGGACTTCGCCAGCGGCGTGCGCACCCTGCTGCGGCAGGACCCGGACATCATCATGATCGGCGAGATCCGCGACCTGGAGACCGCGCAGATGGCGGTGCAGGCCTCGCTGACCGGCCACCTGGTGCTGTCCACCCTGCACACCAACGATGCGCCCTCGGCGATCACCCGCCTGCTGGACCTGGGGGTGCCGCACTACCTGCTCGCCTCCACCCTCAACGGGGTATTGGCCCAGCGCTTGGTGCGCACCCTGTGCACCCACTGCAAGGTGCCCACGGTGCTCTCGGCCGAGCAATGGGCGGTGTTGGCTGATGCCGATGCGGCATTACCTGAGGCACCCACGCCATATGCACCGGTCGGCTGCATCGACTGCCGGCGCACCGGTTTTCTCGGCCGCGTGGGCCTGTATGAGTTGCTGCCATTGGGTTCCAGCCTGCGTCGGCACATCCGCGCGGACATGGATCTGGCCGCCTTCAACCGTGCCGCACGTGCTGAAGGGGTACGAACCCTGCGCCGCGCAGGGCTTGAAAAGGTAGCGGCAGGGCTGACTACAATCGAGGAAGTCCTCTCGGTCCTGCCTCCCCCGGATGAATTCCGCCCCGTTCCTGATTCTTGAAACCGGCCAACCCGTCGCCTCGCTGCGCCGCTACGGGCGGTTTTCGCACTGGATCCGGGTCGCGGCCGGGCTCGACGCCGACGAGACCGTGGTGGTCGATGTCGAGCACGGCGGCACCCTGCCCAGCCACCGCGATTTCGCCGGCGTGATCGTGAGCGGCTCGGCCGCCTATGTCACCGACCGCGCCGACTGGAGCGAGCGCAGCGCGCAATGGCTGCGCGATGCTGCCCACGACGACCGCCCGGTGTTCGGCATCTGCTACGGCCACCAGCTGCTGGCCCACGCGCTGGGCGGCGAAGTCGCCTACAACCCGGCGGGCCGCGAATCGGGCACGATCGAGCTGGCGCTGGATCCGTCAGCGATCGACGATCCGCTGTTCAGTGGCCTGCCCGCGCGCTTCCCGGCGCACGCCACCCACCTGCAGACGGTCCTGCGCGCCCCCGAGGGCGCGGCGATCCTGGCGCGCTCGGCGCAGGACAACTGCCACGCCTTCCGCTGGGGCGCGCATGCCTGGGGCGTGCAGTTCCACCCCGAGTTCGCCACCCACCACATGCGCGGCTATGTCCGCGCCCGCGCCGAGTGCATCCGCCAGCACGGCGGCTGCGCGCGCCGCGTCGCCCGCGAGGTCAGCGCCGCGCCGCTGGCCCGCCAACTGCTGCGCCGTTTCGTCCGCGGGGCGCAACGCAGCGTCCGCGCCGCGCTGGGCGGCCTTCAGGTCACGCGCCGGGAAAACAGGGATAATCGACCGCAATCGGGCGTTCGCGCCTCCTCCCCTGTCCCCGGAATGTTATGAGCGAGATTCGCAAGCTGCCGGCCTCCGCCGGCGCGGAATGGCTGGTGTCGGGTTTCACCCTGCTGCGCAAGGCGCCGCTGGCGCTGGGCCTGCTCGGCGTGATCTGGGCCGTGGCCGCGTTGCTGGTGATGTCGCTGGCGATGGTGAGCCCGGCGCTGAGCACGCTGGCGCAGCTGTTGATGGCACTGGCCGGCCCGCTGTTCTTCGGCGGCCTGGTCTGGGCCGTGCGCGAAGTCGACCAGGGCCGCGTGGCGCAGCCTGCGCACCTGCTGCAGGGCCTGCATGAAGGCCGCGCCCTGAACCTGCTCGCCTCGCTGCTGCCGCAGCTGGTGGCCGGCCTGTTCCTGGGCGTGCTGCTGCTGGTGCTGATCGGCAGCAGCGGCCTGCAGCACCTCAGCGAGGTGATGGTCCAGCTCAACACGATCAGCCAGTCCGGCGCGCAGCCGGACCCGGCCCAGATCGAAGAACTGATGGCGAGCCTGCCGGCGATGCGCATCCTGCTGTGGCTGGCGCTGGTGGTGGTCACCTTCCTGGCCATGGCGCTGGCGCTGTTCACCCTGCCGCCGCAGGTGATGTTCGAGCACCGCAACGGTCTGCAGGCGATGCGCCTGAGCCTGCGCGCATGCCTGCACAACGTGCTGGCGATGCTGGTGTTCTTCCTGCTCGCCTTCGTGGCGGTGTTTGCGATCTACTTCGGCGTGATGCTGGTGGCCCTGATCGCGCAGCTGATCGGCGGCACCATGCTCGCCCTGTTCGTCGCGCAGCTGCTGCTGATGGGCGTGGTGATGCCGGTGTTCGCCGGTGCCATCTACACGGCGTGGAAGCAGATGTTCGGCCAGCAGGGGCCGCAGACCCCGCCGCCGATGCCCGGCCCGAACAACGTGTTCGCGGCCTGATCAAAACAAAACCCCGGCCAAGGCCGGGGTTTTTGTTTGTGCCTCACTCCGGCTGTGCTTTCCCACCGGGGCGTGGCACCAGCCAGCGTGCCGCATGGATGCCCAGTTCGTAGAGCAGGCACATCGGAATGGCCAGCATCAGCTGCGAGACCACGTCCGGCGGCGTCAGCACCGCGGCCAGCACGAAGATGCCGACGATCGCGTAACCGCGGCCTTCCTTGAACTGCTGCGGCGTGATCCAGCCCAGCAGCACCAGGATCACCATCGCCACCGGCAGCTCGAAACTGGTGCCGAAGGCGAAGAAGATCGCCAGCACGAAATCCAGGTAAGCCGTTGCGTCCGGAGTGATCGCGATCACCTCCGGGCGGAACGTGGTCAGGAAGTGGAACACCGCCGGCAGCACCAGGAAGTACGCGAACGCGCAGCCCAGATAGAACAGCAGGACCGACGAGGCCAGCAACGGCACGGCCAGGCGTTTTTCGCGGGCATACAGGCCCGGTGCCACGAACGACCACAGCTGGAACAGCAGCCACGGCACGGCGATGAACACCGCCACGAAGAAGGTCAGCTTCAACGGCGCGAAGAAGGCACCCGCAGGATTGGTCGCGATCATCGTCTGCCCGTTCGGCAGCTGCGAGATCAGCGGTTCGGCGACCATCGTGTAGATCTGACGCGAGAACGGCATCAGCCCCAGCAGCACGACGCCCAGGCCGATCAACGCGCGCACCAGGCGCGCACGCAGTTCAATCAGGTGTTCAACCAGCGAGCTCTCGCTGCTTTCATGCTCGCTCATCGCGGTGCCTCGTCGTTCGGCGGCGTGGGCGTGGGCGCAGGCGCCGCGGTATCCGTCGATGGCGGCAGCGGTGCCGACACGTCCGCACGGGGCGCACTGCCATCGATCCCGGGCGGGGCCATCGCATCGCGCGGCGGCTCGACCTCATCGGTCGCCACCGCATGCTGGGCCACGCTGGCCGGAGAACCCGGCACCGGGCCGGTCATCACCGGCGCGTCGTCCGCGGCGGCGACGACGCCCTCGCCGTGACGCGCCACGTCCTGGCGCATCTGCTCGGCCTCGCGGCGCACCGCTTCGCCGCTGGCGCGCAGCTGCGACTCGGTATCGCGTACCGAAGACTTCACATCATCGAACTGGCGCTTGATCTCTTCGGCATGCAGCTCGCGCTCGAGCTCCTGCTTCACCGAATCCCACTGGTTGCGGGCACGGCGTACCCACAACCCGGCGAAGCGGGCCGCCTTGGGCAGCCGCTCGGGGCCGAGCACGACCAGGGCCACCACCGCGATGACCAGCAGTTCACTGAAACCGATATCGAACACGCCAAGCCGCCCGGATCAGCGCGGGTCGCGGTCGTGCTCGGTCTGCGACGTCGTCGTCGAGTCCTGCGGACGCGAACTGTCGCTGAGCTGCGCGTTCGGCTTGTCCTCGTCGCGCATGCCCTTCTTGAATTCCTTGACGGCGCTGCCAAGGTCCTTGGCGCCGCTGGTCAGTTTCTTGGTGCCGAACACCAGCAGAACGATGACCAGCACGACCAACCAATGCCAGATGCTGAAACTGCCCATGAGCCGCTCGCGTTACGTAGTGATCAGACGGTTGAGCATAGCGCACCGGCGGTAAGCCGGCGCGCGTGACAAAAGTCAGTTGCCGTCCAGCGATTCGGTACGGACTTCACCGTCGCCGACCGGCTGGAAGCCCTGCTGCGGGGCCGGCTGTGCCGGCACGGACTGCAGCGGGGCGGTGGTCGCGCCCGCAGCGGCCGGGGCCGGTGCCTGTTCAGGTCGAACCGGCACGGTGGCCGCGCGCGGCGCCGGGGCGGGGGCCGGGGCACTGCCTGCGGTCCCGCGCTTTTCACGGGCGGTGTAGGTGGCTTCTTCCAGACGGTCACGGAAGGCGACCACATCTACCGACGGCGGCTCGCCGACGCGGCCTTCGAAGACCATGCGCGGCGTGGTGTTGCTGCCGTAGGCATCCAGGTTGGCGGCATCGTCGATCTGCAGCACGGCGCCATCCAGCGCCACACCGGCGAACAGCCCGCGGGCGCGCGACCAGGACCAGATTTCGGCCTTCAACTGGCCATCGGTGGCGGCCGCGGCGTTGCGGCCGACCGGACCGGCGGCGACACCGGCATCGGCGCCCAGGGTGAATTTGCCGTTGACGAGATTGTCCAGGCTGCGGTCATTGCGGAACACGAGCACCACGTCGGAGGACTGTACACCGGCCTGGAAGCCGATGCTGCCGCCGGTGAGCTTCACGAACACCGGGTTGGACCAGCTGCCGTCGGGCGTCTTGACCGACATCAGGCCGTGGCCGCGACGGCCACCGATCACCAGGCCGGCTTTGATGGTGTCAGGGATGACGACGACCGCGCGACCTTCGTCGAGCAGCTTGTCGGGAATCCCCTGCTCGGGGATGCCCTGGATTTCATTCAGGACGCGCACGGCATTGCGGGCGCGCTGGTCCTCCTGTGGCCCGGCCATGGCCTGGGTCGACAGCAGGCTGGCGGTGATCAGCAGTACAAGGCTGAGGCGGCGCATGGGTGGGCTCCAGAAAGTCGATTCATACAAGATAGCGGCACGTTCGACCGGGGTCGATACGCTTCTGGACGTTAGAAGCCCGGCGATGAATCGGCAATGAGTATTCCGGGCTATCGATATGCCTGCTGGATCGTGTTCATCATCCAAATCCATCCCGCCAATCGCGCAGACCTGCGAGAATGGCGACATGCTCGACGCACCCGACACCGCCGTGCTGGCGGTCAATCTAGGCACGCCCGAGACGCCAACCGCCCCGGCGGTGCGTCGCTACCTGGCTGAGTTCCTCAGCGATCCGCGCGTGGTCGCGATTCCGCCACTGTTCTGGAAACCCTTGCTGTACGGGCTGATCCTGCCATTGCGCAGTGGTCGATCGGCCGCCAAGTACGCCCAGGTCTGGCTGCCGGACGGCTCCCCGCTGATGGTCTACACCCGCCGGCTGGCCGAGGCCATGCAGGGCCTCATGCCGGACCTGCGGGTGCGTCATGCGATGCGCTACGGCGCGCCGGCGCTGCCGGCCGAGCTGGATCGGCTGGCCGCCGAGGGCATCAAGCGGATCGTGGTGCTGCCGCTGTATCCCCAGTATTCGACCACCACCACCGCCTCCATCGAGGACCAGGTGCGCGAGTGGCAGCCGGCACATCCCGGCGTCACCGTGACCCTGGTGCGCGATTACGCGGTCGATCCGGACTGGGTCGCCGCCGTCGCCGGCAGCATCCGCCAGTGGTGGGAGCACCACGGACGCGGCGAGAAGCTGGTGTTCTCTTTCCATGGCATCCCGCAGCGCCTGGCCGATGCCGGCGATCCGTATCCGCAACGCTGCGAGGCCAGTGCGCGGGCGATCGCGCAGGCCCTGGAGCTGACCGACGATGCCTGGCAGTTGACCTACCAGTCGCGGTTCGGCCGCGAGAAGTGGCTGCAGCCCTATGCCGAGCCCACCCTGTGGGCAATGGCGGACAGCGGCGTGCGCAGCATGGACGTGGTCTGCCCTGGCTTTGCCACGGACTGCCTGGAAACGCTGGAGGAAGTGGCGATGGGCTTTACCGAAACCGTGGCCCAGCGCGGCGCGACCATGCGCTACATCCCCTGCCTCAACGATGCGCAGGCGCATGCACTGGCGCTGTCGCGACTGAGCATAGCGGCGCTGGCATGACCCTGCAGCCGTTCTCCCTGGCGGTTGCCGGCACCACCGTGGCCGGCCTGCGGTCGCCTGTGAGCGGTGGCCTGCGTGTGCTGGCGCTGCACGGCTGGCTCGACAACGCGGCCAGCTTCGTGCCGTTGGCCGCGCAGCTGCCCGGGCTCGAGCTGGTGGCGATCGATCTGCCCGGGCACGGCCACAGCGCGCATCTGCCGCCCGGCACGCAATACAACACACCCGGTGCGATCTGCCATGTCCTTGAGGTCGCCGATGCGCTGGGCTGGGATCGCTTCGTGCTGCTCGGCCATTCGATGGGCGCGGGCATCGCCAGCCTCACCGCAGCGGCCGCACCTGAGCGCGTGGAGCGCCTGATCGCGATCGAGGCGCTCGGCGGCCTGCGCGGTCCGGAGAATGAGACAGCACAGCGTCTCCGCGAACACGTGCGCGCCGCGCGTGCACTGGCCACCCGAAGGCTGCGTGTGTTCCCCGATCTGGCCGCTCCGATCCGCGCCCGCATGATGGCCAACCAGCTCAGCGAGCCGTGCGCGCGCCTGCTGGTCGAACGTGGCGTCAAACCGGTCGAGGGCGGGTACAGCTGGTGCAGCGATCAACGCCTGATGCTGCCCACCGCGATGCGCCTGAGTGAGGCGCAGATCGACGACCTGCTCGCCGCGATCGAGTGCCCGACCCAGGTGATCTACGCCACGCCGGCGCAGCCGTATTACCCCGAGCCGCTGCGCAGCCAGCGCATCGGCCTGTTGCGCGAAGGCCGCCTGGCCGTGTTCCCGGGCACCCATCACCTGCACATGGAGCACCCGCAGGGGGTGGCCGAGGTGATCCAGGGCTTCCTCGCCGGGTAAGCCCTGCACGGTGCGACACACGGTCGCACTCAACTTATCCCGGCAGCGACCGATACCGAGGGTGCAGGCGATTTTCTCGACTGCACTGTCGTCGCTTGCTCCGCCGTTGCGAAGCCGCGCATCACCCAGGCTTCTAGGGAACGTCGTCGCAATGCCGGATTGGCCGTGCCATCGCCCACAGGACCGGGCCATGCCGGCGGTGATCGCCACCGCCGACGCGGCGTTCGCTGTGTGCCCCCTACGCGCCTCCCTGCTTCCTTTCGCTGCTGCGCCCATCGGGATCGCCGGTGAGGGGTGCGGCACCCGCCTGTGCGCGCGAGCGCCGCAGGATTTCTGCTTTCTGTTGATTCTGGAGCCGCCATGTCCGCCCTTCCCGTTGCCTCGACCCGCCCACCCGATCTGCTGCGCACGCGCACGGCCCGACCGTTCGCGGACGCGGCCTGTCTGATCACCTCAGGGCTGCTGATCGTCGCCGCCGTGATCGCTGCGGTCTGGCAGCGGCAGCCCTGGGCGCTGCTTCCGGTCGCGATCGCGGGGCTGCTGCTGGGCCTGGTGGCGCTGCGTGTGAGGCAGCAGGGTCATGCCCTGCGGCAGGCAGAGACGCGAGCGCTTTCGCTGGCCGCAGAGGCGGCGCGCGCGCAGGCGCGCGACAGCGTCGACCACGCCCACGATGCCCAGGTGCGGCAGGCGCTGGATGTCTCCCGCACGGCGATGATGATTGCCGACAACGACCACGTGATCCGCTACGTCAACCAGTCGGTGGTGACGCTGCTGCGCAACCAGCAGGCCAGTCTGCGCGAGGCCTTCCCCGATTTCGACGCCGAGCGCCTGGTTGGCAGCAGCATCCACCGTTTCCATGCCAACCCGGACCGGATCCGCGGCATCCTCAACACCCTGATGGCCACCCATCATGGCCGCGTGCGGATCGGCCCGGTGCATTTCGCCCAAGTAGTGACGCCGGTGTTCGATGCGCAGGGCCAGCGGCAGGGCTTCGCGGTGGAGTGGCATGACCGTACCCACGAGCTGTTGCTGGAGAACGCCGTGGCCGACATCGTCGAGGCGGCCAGCAAGGGCGACCTTGATCGTCGCCTGCAGGCCACCGACGGCGGCGCCGGCTTCCTCAATGGCCTGACCGGCGGCATCAACCAGTTGCTGGACAGTGTTGGTGGTACGGTCGGCGAGATCCGCCGCATGCTTTCCGCGCTGGCCGACGGCGACCTGGACCAGCGCATGCGCGGCGACTTCCACGGCTCGTTCCAAGCCATGCAACGCGATGCCAACGCGACCGCCGAACAGTTGACCGCGATGGTCGAGCGGATCAAGCGGTGCACCGGCTCCATCTCGCTGGCCGCCAGTGAGATCGCCAGCGGCAACGATGACCTCTCCGAGCGCACCGAACGCCAGGCCGCACATCTGGAGGAAACCGCCGCCTCGATGGAAGAGCTGACCTCGACCGTCCGCCAGAACGCCGAGCATGCGCGCCAGGCCAGCGCGCTGGCCCACGGCGCACATGACGTCGCCACGCGCGGCAGCCAGGTGGTGGGCCAGGTGGTGACCACCATGGACGCCATCCAGAGCGCCTCCCACCGGATCGGCGACATCATCCGGGTGATCGACGGCATCGCCTTCCAGACCAACATCCTGGCACTCAACGCGGCGGTGGAAGCCGCGCGCGCCGGCGAGCAGGGCCGGGGCTTCGCCGTGGTCGCCAGCGAAGTGCGCAGCCTGGCGCAGCGATCGGCCGAAGCGGCCAAGGAGATCAAGGGCCTGATCGAGGCCTCCGTGGAGCAGGTCGCCGAGGGCGCCCGTCTGGTCCAGGACGCCGGACAGACCATGGGCGAGATCGTGACCCGCGTCGCCAGTGTCAGCGGCATCATGGCCGAGATCTCTTCTGCGTCGCAGGAGCAGGCGGCCGGCATCGACCAGGTCAACCAGACCGTGGCGCAGATGGACGATGCCACCCAGCAGAACGCGGCGCTGGTCGAGGAAGCCAGTGCAGCGGCGCGGTTGCTGGAAGCGCAGGCAGCCGACCTGACCCAGGCGGTCGCGGTGTTCCGCCATCAGGAACAGGCCTACCGCGCAGCCGCAGTAGCCTGATCGGCGTCAGTCCAGCACGCGCCGCGGCGCGTCCTGCAGTCAGGCGGCGATGCCTTCGACCGCCTGGCTGAAGGCATCGCGATCGTTGCGCTCGGTGGCGTCGCCCAGATGCGGCGTCGCCAGTACGTTTCGCTGGAGAACGGCGTCTGCTTCGATGCCGCGAGGTTCACGCCGGCGGCCTCTGCATGGCCGGCATCCAGGCTCGGACGCCACGCACTGACCTGCATGCCGACTGCCGGGCCGATCCGCAAGACGCGCTGGCGGATCCCGCCCAGTCCGGGCAGCCCCAGGCGTGCGCCGTGCAGATCACGACCGACGCTCTGCTGCCACGGTCCTTGCTCACGCAGCGCGTTCGCCTGCGGCACCAGTTGCCGCATCACCGACAGGATCAGCACCCAGGTCAGTTCCACGGCCGGTTCGGGATGGCTGTCGGCTCCGCACACGGCCAGGCCTTGCGCCTTCGCGGCGGCGACATCGATCGCGGCATTGCGCATGCCGCTGGGGATCAGCAGGCGCAGGTGGGGCAGCATGGCCAACAGCACGGCGGTGCTCGGCGTGCGCATGCGCATCACCCCCCGTGTCCCGGCATCCTGCGAGTGCGGTCACCAGCGCATCCCCGGTGTGGGGCGTCGTCGGCGTGCGTATCTGCACGGCATCGCCGGCGTACGTATCTGCACCGCATCGCCGAGCCGGTACCAATCGGCGGACGAGATTGCCACGCCCGGGTAGTCGTCGAGAATCACGCAGGTCAGCGGCGTGGAGTTGTCCGTCATCAGCAGCCATGACGATACGTCTGCATGGCGACGTGCTTTACAGACAGCTGCGCCAGACACCGGCAGGGCGTGCCTGGGTTGCTGGAAGGTGGCGGGACAAGGCGCTGAATCGCGGACAAAAAGAAAACCCCGCTGCGTGAGCAGCGGGGTTTTCGGGGTAAAAACCCTGGCGATGACCTACTCTCGCATGGCTTAGGCCACACTACCATCGGCGCAGCTGCGTTTCACTTCCGAGTTCGGGATGGGATCGGGTGGTTCCACAGCGCTAATTTCACCAGGGAGACAGTTGGAGCGTCGCCATCCTAAGGAACGGATAAGGCGCCTGCCTCTCGTAAGTCTTGTGACGTAGCGTGCACTTGGGATCTATCGACATGTCATGTCGGCCAAGGCAACTTGAGGTTATATGGTCAAGCCACACGGATCATTAGTATCAGTTAGCTCAATACATTGCTGTACTTACACACCTGACCTATCAACCACATAGTCTATATGGTTCCTTCAGGGGGCTTGTGCCCCGGGAGATCTCATCTTGAGGCGCGCTTCCCGCTTAGATGCTTTCAGCGGTTATCGCTTCCGAACATAGCTACCCGGCAATGCCACTGGCGTGACAACCGGAACACCAGAGGTTCGTCCACTCCGGTCCTCTCGTACTAGGAGCAGCCCCTCTCAAATCTCCAACGCCCATGGCAGATAGGGACCGAACTGTCTCACGACGTTCTGAACCCAGCTCGCGTACCACTTTAAATGGCGAACAGCCATACCCTTGGGACCGACTACAGCCCCAGGATGTGATGAGCCGACATCGAGGTGCCAAACACCGCCGTCGATATGAACTCTTGGGCGGTATCAGCCTGTTATCCCCGGAGTACCTTTTATCCGTTGAGCGATGGCCCTTCCATACAGAACCACCGGATCACTAAGTCCTAGTTTCCTACCTGCTTGATCCGTCGATCTTGCAGTCAAGCACGCTTATGCCTTTGCACACAGTGCGCGATGTCCGACCGCGCTGAGCGTACCTTCGAGCTCCTCCGTTACTCTTTAGGAGGAGACCGCCCCAGTCAAACTACCCACCATACACGGTCCCCGATCCAGATTATGGACCTAGGTTAGAACGTCAAGCACGACAGGGTGGTATTTCAAGGATGGCTCCACCACAGCTAGCGCCATGGTTTCATAGCCTCCCACCTATCCTACACAGACGAACTCAACGTTCAGTGTAAAGCTATAGTAAAGGTTCACGGGGTCTTTCCGTCTTGCCACGGGAACGCTGCATCTTCACAGCGATTTCAATTTCACTGAGTCTCGGGTGGAGACAGCGCCGCTGTCGTTACGCCATTCGTGCAGGTCGGAACTTACCCGACAAGGAATTTCGCTACCTTAGGACCGTTATAGTTACGGCCGCCGTTTACTGGGGCTTCGATCAAGAGCTTCGCCTTGCGGCTGACCCCATCAATTAACCTTCCAGCACCGGGCAGGCGTCACACCCTATACGTCCACTTTCGTGTTTGCAGAGTGCTGTGTTTTTGATAAACAGTCGCAGCGGCCTGGTTACTGCGGCCCTCTTCAGCTATAGCTCGCATGAGCCACCAAAAAGGGCGCACCTTCTCCCGAAGTTACGGTGCCATGTTGCCTAGTTCCTTCACCCGAGTTCTCTCAAGCGCCTGAGAATTCTCATCCTACCCACCTGTGTCGGTTTACGGTACGGTCTGCGTAAGCTGAAGCTTAGGAGCTTTTC